>ERZ834722.958-NODE-958-length-29932-cov-11.302139_pt1 | contig 29932 bp, 44 predicted proteins | sample MGYA00519576_ERZ834722 | MGnify/ENA primary metagenome ERZ834722 (study PRJEB31850, sample SAMEA3708759) | human gut metagenome | biome: human gut; feature: human-associated habitat; material: faeces | place: China | collected 2014 ...
CCGTCCAGCATGAGGGCGTCCACCACGCCCAGCCCCAGCAGCTTGTTCTGGAGCTGCTCACGGGTCAGGCTGGTCTTGTCGCACCACAGGCATACCTTGCCGTTGGGCATCCAGCCCACCGCCGTCCGGGCAGCAGGCCGGGCCACGTCGGCGGTCAGGCCCCGGTAGAGCTTGGACCCGGCCTTGAGGATGGGCACGCCGGACAAAAACGATCCGCCCCGGTCCGTCAGCATCTGCGGCTTGCCGTCACTGCCGATGGACACGCCCCAGTCCTGGTATTTGTCCCGGCTGATAATCTTGCCGTCGATCACCGTCCAGCCCACCGGCTGAAACTTCCCGTTAAACAGGTAGCCGTTGATGATGTGGGTGCAGCCGGTCTTGGCCTTGATCTGCGCTGGGGTCAGCTTGCCGGTGTTATGGTAGATCTGCGCTCTCGCGCAGTCGAAGGTATCAACCATGGACTCTCACAGCCTTCTCGGGATGGCCGTAGACGTCCCAGGTCACGTCATACACGCCCTCCGCACACTGGATGCGCAGAGTCTCACCGGCCTTCTCGGTATCGTAGCGCATGACGTCATGCAGGTGCTTCACGTCCTCCGGCTCGGTCTTAGCGGGGATAAAGCCCTCCTTCATCTCCTGTTCCGTCCAACCGGCCACGCCGCCGTCCGGGTTCAGGTGGAAGTTGGCCCCCGCCGCTTTCAGCTCGGCATTGATAGCCTCCACGGGCGCGCCCTGCTTCTTGCCCTCGTTGATGATCTCAGCAAACTTCTTCTCCATAGTATGTACTCCTTTCAAATTTACGGTTGATTATTCAACCGGTTTTAACTGTTTTTGTCCTCCGCCACCCGCTGGGTGCCGAAGTAAAACGCGATGACCGTGGTGAAAATGGTGAGAAACTCCGTCCCGGTAATGTCACCTCGCAGGGCCAGCACTGCGAACACCACCGTCAGGGCGATGGTCACCAGAGACTTCACCGCGAGAAGATTCCCCAGCCGTTTCTTAATGTTTTCCATAGTTTTACTCCTTTCTCAGCGGTAGGTCCTCCACCTCCGCCATGATCGTGTTGAGATGCCCGTTGCCCCCCAGCGCCTTGTACGCACGGTGCATCTCTCCCAAGGCTTCTTTGTCCGACAGGCTGATGGAGCCAGCCGCGATGTACGCCTGACCCAAATGCCGGACGCGATCCACCATGAGAACCTTCAAAGCCTCCACGATGGCATCGCTTTTGTCATCTTTGGCCCATTTCCGCTGTAAAATGGCAAGGATGATGGCGGTCACACCGGAGCCGGTGGCAGCAGTTAATACAATTTGTAGAATTTCCATTTCACACCCCTTAAAAAGTTGCAGTTTTTAGGGTAATTCCGACTTTGTTTCGTGCAGGTTAAAATTCAGGCCAGCGGCGCTCGCAAATTGGGCACACCTGACGGCCTTCCGGGATAATAGCTCCGCAGCACACGCAAAAGTTCATCGAATCAGCCACTTCCATTTTCCATTCTCCATTCGCCGAAGCTAAACCGTCAACTAAGTTAAGCAAGTTCAAGAATTGCCAAGATAAATTATTGTGACATTCTGAGCGCCCTTTGTATGGATTTTACCAGGTTCACAAGTTATCGTAACCGTAGAATTTGCAACCACAGGAATGACTACTTGCGCCTGTGGCAATATCATCCATATGCCAAGCTGCTCGTAATAAGTTGAGACAACAAGATATGTCCTCCAGACGCTTGGTACTTCAAATGTTTTTTCCTTAGCAGTCCCCGTGTTAGCAGCAAAATACGGAAACTTATCTGCCGGAGCAGCATAAATATTTTCTCTCGCCTGCTGTTGCTGCACGTTACTAAGATTTTGCGGCGTGTAGAGCACCGCACTGTCAGGCCCAGCCCCGATATTCTCCCGTGCCTGCGTCTGTTGTTTGGCACTGAGCGTCTGCGGTGTGTAAAGCACCGCCCCCTGCACGGCGTCCGCGCCGATGTTTGTCCGTGCCTGCGCCTTCTGCGCATCGGTGAGGTTCTGGGGCGCATCGTAGCGGACGAAGTTGCTGGAACCGCCCACGGGGCCTTCCGGGCCTTGCTTGCCCTCCGGCCCCTGCTTTCCCTCGGGGCCTTGAATACCCTGCTTGCCCTGCGGGCCTTGCAGGTTGCCGTTGGGTACCCACTTGCCGTGGACGGAATCCCAGATGTAGATGTTGTACGGAGGTTCTGTACCCACGCCGTACACGGCACCGGCCTTGGGATTGGGGACAGCTGCATTGAGGTCGGCCAGCGTGTCAAAGTAGCCAAGAATGGCGAAGCTGGAACCGGCCTCGCCGGGATCACCCTTGTCGCCCTTTTTGCCGGGAGGGCCAATGGGGCCTTTGATGGACGTGAGCGTGGTCAGCGTAAAGGCAGGCACCCAGTTGGCCGTGCCTTTGAGGTACACCTTGCCGTAGTCCGCGGAGGCCGTGCTGTTTGGAAGGATCAAAACGAACTGGCCGCGCTGGACGTCCGTACCGGTGAAGTCCTGGTTCATTTCGGCCACGCTCTTGTACTCCTTGGTGATGCCGATAGGCACACCGGCGGAGGCCAGCCGCGCGTCGATCTCCTCGCCGGAGTAGGCGGATGTGTAATAATCTTGGATCTTGGAGAAAATTTCCTCCAAGACTGCGACTCTCTGTTCAAGCGTCATTGGAATCACCTCACACGATGAAAAGTTTGTTCAAGCGGTCGAAAAATAAGCCGCCGCCCTTCTGTACCAATGGGCCGGATCGTGCTTGCCCAAATTTGCGGTAATAGAGAATGATGCAGCCATCGCCGCCGGGGCCGCCCTGTGCACCGTTGCTGCCGGTGGTGCGGACACTGCCCGGTGTGTTATTGAGCGAGCCGCTCTTGCTGCCGCCGTAATAGGTTTCACTTAGGCCCGTAGCACCGTCGCCACCACCACCGTAGCCGCCCCTGCCGCCTTTGCCATACACAGTTGGTTTCTTTGGGACCAGCGTCGCGTTGGCTCCGAGCACGGAGGCGCTGCCTGTGGCCGTTACAGTAATTGACGTTTTAGGCATTCCTTTGCTGGGTACGCTTACAAGGCTAAACGTGCCAGAGGAATTGCCGGGTGTGCCGTTTGCCCCGGCAGCAGCGCCGCTTCCGCAGTTGTACGAAACCACGCCGCCACAAAATCCATCTTCTAAGCTTCCTGTGAAACTTTGCTCGTCCCCGGCAGACAAGGAAATCGTGCCATCTTCTTCAATTCGTGTGTTTCCGCCTTTCCACACGTTGCCATCTTCGTCCACAACCGAAGTTGCTTGCAGCGGGGCAAGTCGGATCTTGCCTTCTTTTGAATCTACCGCGTCCGGGTTCATGCCAGCACCGTCACCACCGGCAATGCCCTGTTCACCTTTCTGCGCAAACACTTCTCCAGTCACTGGATCTGTGTAGCCGATCTCGGAGGTTGATCCGGTGGAGCTGTCAAGACTGCCGAAGGTGGTTTTGGTTCCGTCTGCTCCCGGCGTGCTTGGGGTGTTTGCCCAGTTGTTCGCGTCAAACGCCGCGCCAAAACCGCCAACGCCGCAGGCAAAGGAAAACTTCTGTGCGGGAGTCACGTCAAACGTTGCTTGCAAAATTTTGCCGCCGAAGCCGGGATCGCCGCCCTTGCCGCCTTTACCGCCGAAAGCCCATTTATCTGTGATATATTGTGGTATATCAAATATATTTCCGGTGATGCTCACTGTTTTTTGTGTGGCCGGATTGCCGCCATGTCCGCAGTGGCCGCCCTGCGCGCCGCCGATCAAAACTGCCGTGATTGCGGTCACATTCTCCGGCACTTGCCACTCGCCGGAGCCGGTGAGGACAACCCGCTCGTCAAAATACTCCGCAGATTCCGGCTGTGCCGGGGTGAATCCAACCAGCGCCTCCATGCTGCTTTTTAGCGTCGCACTCATAGTGGTGTCGAGGGACTGGATACACGCAGAAACCATTTTCTTGTCATACGGATGATATACGCTCACAACATGGCCCGGTTTCTCGTGCCCGCTTACAATGTCATTGGTGATAGTTTCGCGGCATCGGTAATAGTCCGCAAGACGCTTCGCCACGGCGTAGGAATTCACCAGAGATACCAGTGTGGCATCCGTAACGGACTTCACGTTTTCCGCCGCACCTGCCGTCACAGGTTGCGTGATTAAGCGGGTGTTGTGGATATACGCCTTTCCGGTCAGTGCGCCAGTTCCTGCGGAAATCTTTGCGTAGTTCGCGCCGCTTTCCAGAATGGTAAAGCCGGTTGCGGAGAGGGAGTGCATCGGCTCAGAGAATGTGATGATATCGCCATTCTGCGCCGTGCCGGAGAATAGCTCTTTTACCTCCGTTCCCGCAATGTATTGATGCTCCGTTACCGTCACAGCAGAGATGGGAGCATCGTATTTCACGGTTCCTCCGGTGTAAGAACGGTCGACATCAATTAGCGATGCTGTACCGTCCCACAAGGGTTCAATTCTCAAAAAACTGTTCAGGTCTGTGCGGAGATAGGCCCCAATGGCGAAAAGAACTTGTGCGAGGTTGTCTCGTGCAGAGCGTTCTTTCCCATCCGCATAAGGAAGCCAGCCATAAAGTTTAACTCCGGCATATACACTTTTTATCAGCGAAGGGATGTTGCCGCAGATTTCTTTTACAACCTCTTCCACGGTCTGGCCTGTGTAAATGCCGCCAGCGTGCACCATGCCGGTAAGCGCGCCCATAGGGGAACGTCCTTTCAACTGGTAAGTAACAGGCCCAATACGAGAAACGCCACTGCTCACAAATCTTGCCTTGATTTCTCCGTCCCTGTAAACAATGATTGGGGTATTATTTGGGAGTGCAGAAAGTTGTGCGCCTATTGTTGTAGTGCAAACCTCTACGCTGACCGTATCGAACGAAAGGCTGCTTTCATCCAATGCCACTTCTTGAAACGATGAGCAGTAGTCCAGCCGCATATCGTCCTTAGATGCATCCCGGTCAAATTGATAAGGGCCGATCATTACATAATCCATAAGCCCTCCTTACCGCGTGATTTGCGGTGCGATGGGGATGAAATGGATTTCAATTTCACCCCAATAATTGATTCCATTTTCAACTTTTTCAATATCGTGTGATGCGCTGGTGTAGTACGCGCGATAGGAAATAGTTGTGTTGCCGTCCGCAGCTTCAAGCAAAACAGAATCGTCAACGGAATGGGATTTGAGATAGTTCCAGAACGCATCGTAGCTTCTGTAATCGTCCCCTCTGCGGAAAACAGTCACCTTATGCCCAATGTACGTTCCCAGAACATCCCGGATCATCCGGCCTGTGTCCTTTGATCTCCCAGCGTTCTCCCCATCGAGCACGCTGAAATTTTCATTGTACTTAGAGATCGCTACATTCACATCAAACGATGTCCCGTTAATTTTGATGTAATTCATATACACCGCCTTTAGGTCACTTTAATGCCGACGCGCTGCGTCTGGTCTTTGTTCAGCTTGAAGATAATGCGGCCCAATTCCTGTTCGCCGATTTTAAGGATTGCCGTCTGATTGCCTCCACCATACTGAGCCATGCCACGGGCCACCGCTGCCTCGATAGCAGATTCAGGGGCTTCAATGTTGTTCCCCTGCTTCTGGTCACCCAGCACCGCCAAAAACTCACGGTTCGGGGGAATCACTGCGCCGGTCGCCAAACGGGGAACGGATGCGGAATTGATGGCAGGTGTGCGGACGTTACCGCCGCCTGTAAATGCATTTTTGATGCTCCCCATTGCATTAGAAGCCCAAGATTTCACGCTTTCAAACGCTGACTTCAAACCATTGAGCAACCCATCAATAATGTTTTTGCCAAGGTCTTGCCAATATTCAACGGTGAAATACTTTGCAACACTTGATTGCCACCAAGATTTGATACTTTCCCACGTTTCGCTTAATTTTTCTTTCAGATAGTCCCAGTTGAGTGCCACTACAGAGCCAAGTCCAGCCGCTCCGGTTACGATCATTCCCAAACCAAGAGGGATACCAACTCCGGTAAACACAAGGATTACGCCCAAGACAAGCAAAGCGCCGCTTATCATAGCCGTGATTGCTCCGATGGGGCCACCCAGCAGATTTGTTATTGTATCCCAGTTTGCAATCACCGTTGCCGCAAGACCGGCAGCTCCGGCAATAAGTAATCCAATCCCGAGAGGAAGTGCGACTCCGCTGAATACTAAGACTGCGCCGATAACCAATAGTGCGCTGCTAACCACGGCAACAACGCCGCCAATAGCGCCTTGCAGCAAGGTTTTAATTGTATCCCAATTCGCCGCAACCGTAGTCGCAAGCCCAATTGCGCCAGCAACCATTAGCCCTAAACCGAGCGGAACACTTGCACCGCTAAACGACAAGATTGCACCCAAACCCAACAACGCGCCAGAAAGCAGGCCAACAACGGCTCCAACAGGGCCTTGCAGTGCTTCTTTAATTGTATCCCAATTCGCCGCAATGACTGTTGCCATCCCAGCAGCACCAACAGCCATTAGCGCAAGGCCAAGCGGGATGTTCGCGCCAGAAAACAGAATCACTGCACCGATTACGAGTAGCGCAAAACTCAAAAGAGCAACAACGGCTCCGATTGGGCCTTGCAGCATCTTTTTAACAGTATCCCAATTAGCTGCAACAACAGACGCAAGACCGATTGCTCCAGCAACCATCAACCCCAAGCCCAATGGTATGTTTGCTCCGGAGAACAAAATAATTGCACCGATGGCAAGCAACGCAACCGACAGGATCGCAGTAACAACCCCGATTGGGCCTTGCAGCAGTTTTGCGATTGCCCCCCAGTCTGTCTTTACAGCACCCCAGATCGCCGCAGCGCCTAAAGCCATCAGGGTAATGCCAACCGGAATATTAGCGCCGGAAAACGTTAAAATTGCGCCGATGGCAAACAAAAGCGCGCCGGTAAATAGTTCCATGATTGCGCTAAGTTGATCGTTTATTCCCGTTGTAAAATCCGGCCCATTTTTGGCCTTGTCATCGCTGCCGGAAAGCTTATTGATTTCGTCAAAAGATGCTAAAGATTTACTTGTTTTCTTTGCAGCTTTCCCGGTTTTATCCATTGCACTGCTTTCTTCGTATAGATTCTCAGCAGCTTCCGCAGATGCTTCTGCCGTTGTCCCAAATATTTTTGAAACAAGGTCGGAAATTGTATTGACTATACGCGTCAGCACATTTACAAAAACAGTAAACGCAGGGATAAGCACATTCAAAATGGGCCGTGCTAAAACCAGCAAAGCACCTTTTAACTTTGAAACTGCCTTCATGGCCTTTTCGTTTGTTTGAATGGCACTCCACATATAATCTTTCAATGCGCGAAGTGCCTTTGTGATGAGCGTAAAAACAAAAACGCGTCGAGCAAGGCCCTTGATGCGGTTGGTGAATTTTTCCATCTGCTTTGCCGCTTCTTGGGCTGCGGGTGACATCCCCTGAGTGTGTCTTTTGGCTCCCGCGAGCTGTGCAGAAAGTTCTCCCGCCCGGGTGCTCATTCGTTCAAGGCTTCGGGTATCTTTGGCGATGGACGTATCCATTGCCTCAACCTTTTTTTGCACACCGTCCCATTCTTTTTGCAATGATGCTACTGTCTGCTCCTGCTCCTTTATAGAGCTGGATGTAAAAAACGCATCGCCGCTTTTCATATAGTCCAGTTTCGCCTTTGCGTCATCGAGAACAGCCGCTAATTGTTTTGATTGCTCAACCAGTGGCATCTGCTCTTGCTTTTTATCGCTGATTTTTTCATTGAGCGAATCTATTTTTTTAGTAAGCCGGTTTAATTCAGCCTGCGCTTGTTTGTCATCAACATCCGCCTTGATAATAACGGAACCATCCGCCATGCAATCACCCTCTTTCTATTGCTTGAAATGTGCAATTTTATATGTTATATTGGATAAAATAATTGTTAAGGAGTGATATAATGAGCCTTTTTAGCAAAAACAAAAGCAACATCAAGTCCGCAAAGCTCCTTGGCGTTAGGCAGGCGGAAGAAACTTTGTTGTTTCATACATCAAACTTTTCTCTTTATAGTTTTTTTGTCGAATATGCAGACGGGACTACCGCTGTAATTGAATGTACGCCAACTCCCCCAACAGGAAACAAGAAAAAGGAAAAAGAATTGTTCGATAAGTTGATTGCAATTTCCAACCAAACAAGCCAGAGTAAAAGTGCTGATACGCAAACAAGCGGGTCAATTTTGGATGAATTGCAAAAACTAAAAGATTTGCATGATTCCGGTATAATTCCAGATGAATTATTCCAAAAGAGATCGGAATCCTTGGTGGAGAAAATGTCAAATTTGGTAAATGACGCCGATCCAAACTCGCCAAACTTTTATGTGGAGCGTGAACGCCCTCGTTCAGTCATGGAGGGGAAATCGATTTTAATTATCGATGGAGAAAAAACAGGGCATAATTTGGACGCGCCCGTTTCTCTCCGCCTCGATTTTGGGTCCCACACAATTTCAATCGCTCGCGGATGTGTTTCAAGTCAAAAATTTAAGCTGAACGTTTGCGAGTCAAAAACATATAAACTGACTTTTGATCCTAAAACAGTCAGCATTGATGCAGAATTGGTAGAAAAATAAGCCACCAATCAGCCGCCCTCTCCGGAGGGCGGTTTTCATATCCACTTGCTGATAACGTCCTCGTCCTGTTCCGTATACTGCCGCTTGAAGTCAACCAGGTGCCGGTTCTGCTTGTAAAACTCCTGTTCGCTTTTATCCAGTTTCTTCCCCTTTGCCTTTTTATTGCGGATTCCCACAACCTGGGCAAAGGTGCAATCCCCGATTTCCTGATACGCGGATACCCACGTCCACCAGTGCAGATACTCAACAGATCTGACTTCTTGTCCCAGAACGCGGTTGACTGGGGCAACGATCAGGGGAAAGTCCTGCTGCCAATCCATCAGCTTTGGTCCACGCTTTTCCTCACGCTGTTCTTCCCCGCAGTTGATGAATTTTGCGCATTGCTTTATCGCTTCTTCGTAGTCGCTCTGCGGCATTTCCGCAAAGTCTGGATAGAAAATGTCAAGCATGGCCTCGGCCTTTTCTTCCTCCGACAACTCAGCGTCAGACAGTGCCTCAATAATCGTCAGGATATCGCGATAGTCAGAACGTATCTGGTACTCAGTGCCGTTTACCTCTACGGCAGTCGGCAGATCGTACCTCATTTGTGGTACTTCTTCGTATACTTGCTCACGCGGGGGTTGGTGGCTTTCTGCTCACGGGCAAAGGTGGTGTCAACCTCATCCATGATGGCAAGCATCAGGTTCGCCCACACAGGCAGGCCGTCCGCCAGCGCATATACGTTCATCTCGCCAAACAGGGCAGAGCAAATGTCAAAGCCGAACACATCGTTGATGATCTCGCGCATTTCCTCGTCCATCTTCCGGGCGGTTTCAAAAACTTCCCGCTTGTTGGCGGTCTTTTCCACCTCTGCCTTGTACGCATCCTGCTTCTTGTCGAGGATATCAAAGGCATTAAACAGCTTTTCCACAAAGGCGCTGTCGGTGGGGTTAAAAGAGAATTCGCATTTGCCGTTGATGTTGTAGGTAACTAAACCGGTATCGAAAATCAGGTCTTTCATAATAAGCCTCCGAAATTGGGGCGGGTTTGCGCCCGCCCCTTTGTTTTTAAGCCCCTGCCGTAAAGGTCACACCGCTGGTGTCCTTGGTAATGGTGCCCAGCGTACGATTGCCGCCGTAGGTGATCTCACTCGTGATGTTGAGCGTACCGCCACCGTCGCCGCCGATGCCCGTCACGGCAATAGCACAGGAATCATACCGCTCGGCAAACTTCGCCTCGCCTGACGTAGCGTAGAAGTGTCCAATCATCATATCCTGATTGGCAAGAGCCTGCGCGTCATGATCCTTGACGGCAAGGTTCCACATCTTCACCGCAGCAGCGTCACCGGCATCCAGCGGGATGGGATCAAAGGTCTGGGAAATAACGGGCTTCTTCATGGTGGTGAAGGTGTTGCCCAGGATGTCCTGCTTGCTCTCCTGACCCCAGTCCATCTCTTCGCTGGAATCCTCCACACGCTTACCGATGGCGCTCCAAGTGGGAGATTCCTTAGAGCCGGTATTCAGATACGCGATCAAAAGCTCGCGGTCAATGGTCTGACCTTCGGGCGTCGCAAAAGTTAAATCTGCCATTATACATTCACCTCGTAAATCAGTTTTAGCGGGACCATGTAGTCCTCGTATTGGTCGCTTGTCGCGCCGAGATACGATGCAAACGCAGACGTCTCAACGCGGAGGGCGCGTCTGCCCTCTCCAATGTCCGGTCGCTGCATCTGCGCCCAGTCCGCAAATTTGTTTAAAACCTCAACCGCCTTCAAGCGCGTATCGTCGCTCTTGCCGGGTGGCGCAATCTGGTAGTGGATTTCAAACGAATACTCCGCCTGATATCCACCGCAGATATACTTCTTGGTGATAACGGCCCCTTGAACGGAGGAAAGCGCCATGCCTACCGTTTTCGCCGCGAAATACTCGTATTTGATCAGATCCACATTCTCCGGAATACCGGGGAAACGGTTTGCCCAAATCAGCATCAGGCGGTCAAGGTCTGCCTTTTCGCTGCTGGATGCCAGCATTACAGGTTTTTCTTTAGAGATCACGCTTCACCGCCTTTTCTGCTACACGCATCCACTTCTCCATGTTCTGTGCCTTGGATGCTTCAAACCAATGGGAGCAGGTCCCGGCTCTGTGGAAAATCAAATTCTTTTCCGGCACCGCCGGAACCTTCGTAACTCCTTTCCGCGCATAAGCGCTTCCGGTCAGCGGGTCAACGTACAGTTTGCCGTAGTACAGATATCTGGCATACGGCCCTGGATAAACAACCGTGTTTCCCGTTACCCTTGTACGCGTCCTAAGAGAGCCTGTGAGCATAGGCACGAACGGTGCGGTATCTTTTGCGATCTGCAACGCCAGAACGTGTTCTGCGCGATCACAGCCCCTGGAAATGGCCTCTTTTACAGCGTCCATGCCATCCGTCTGAACAGAGAATTTCAACGCCATATCACACGCCTCCGACCTGCCAGTGCTGCATATCAACGCTGCCAAAGTCCTTTTCGTCAACCTTGGTCACGGTGTAGCAGTTGTCCTGAGCCAGCGCCACAGTTTCATTGTCTGCCACAAACTCGCCTTTGATGAAAAACGTTGTCCCGCCGTTTCCTTTGACAGAAAGCGTCCACAGGTCGGTTTTATCCTCTGCAGCGTAAAACCGCTGCGGACCGGCATAGGTTTTCGCTTTGCCGGTAAAGCCGTCCACGGCTTCCACCCCAAACGGGATGTAGAGGTCAACCGCATCCGCTCCGGCAAGGCCGCTCTCGCGCACGTTAACCGCCTTAGACGCTTGCAGCATCACGCCACGAAGTACGGTCACATACAGCTTTTGCGTTTCCTGAAACGTCTCCTTGTCGGTTTCTTTGACCGGATTGTAGATCGTTACAGTGTGGGGAGCGTACATGATCCGCACCCCCTCCCTCGGTACAGCAAGCCAGTGTGGGCAAGATACTCCATGCAGGTCTCTGCGAGCAGCTTTCTTGCCCCATCCGTAGCGTTCAGCGCAGAAACGGAAGATTCGCCGCCGGTCGCCAGTGTGCGGGAATAACCGCCAACCGTTTCGCTTTTGACTTCTGTATCATTAGCGGAAGCAGTCGCCAGGTTCTTCATTGCAAGCGCCTGCGCGGCTTCGATAACCGCGTACTTGTCAACCAGCGCACAGCAGCACATCTTTACCGCATCCAGATCCGCGTTGTCCTTGGCTCGGTTCTGCGTGAAATAATCGAGGAAGGAGCTGGCCCGGACAGCCAGACGCGGAAAATCCCCACTGCTTACAGTGCCCATATAGACACCGGAGTAGTATGCGTAATCAGCGTATGTCAATTAGGTCAGCTCCCTTCCAATACTGCGATTATGTCAGCCTTGCGCATTGAACTGCTGACCCCGTCCACCCCGTTTTCCCCGGCATAATCAAGCAATTGAGCTTTTGTCATGTCGGAGAAAGCAGGGGTTTCAGGGTCAGGCTCACTCAGCAGTTCGGTTAGCCCCCCACTGCCGGAGTGATGGTGCCGACAACCACGCCATCAATGCGCTCGGCGAACAGAACCATGCCGTTGATAACGGTATCGGATGCGGTCATGTTGGTGTAATCGGGTTCCTCGTGGATGCCGATATAACCGGTGGCGTCGGTGGTGAAGTTGAACACCTCGCCCAGATCAGCGCCGTTCACAGGGATGTAGTACAGGACGATGTTGTCCTTGGCAGTGGCGTAAATCTTGCCCTTGGGGACGCTGGAGTTCAAGATTACAGTGCCCAGACCGAGGAAGTTCTCAACATAGGTCATGCCGAAAGCGGTCTGCAGGGTGATGTTGGCAGTTGCGAGATAGTCCGCAACGTCCAGCGGGTTCATGAAATACACTGCGCCGATTTCGTCATCCTCGAACAGCACCTGCAGCTGGCCCCATGCCTGAGCCAAGGTCGCTTGGAAGGTCGCACCGCTGGCCGTACCCGTACCGGTTGCGAGGAAGTCGAAGAAGTCCTTGCGGATGCCCTTCTGCACATCCTTTAGCATTTCATCGGTGGTCATTTCAACCGCCTGATCGTAGCCGCGATCGGTGATTGCTTCGGCAGGGGTGGCCTTGCGCCACTTCTTCAAGGTGATCTCCTTGTAGTTCACAGCCTCGGTCTTGTACTTGCTCAGGGGGATGGTCTCGCCCTCAGCCACAGCGCCGTCTTCCAAAGTGCCGGTAGCCTTGTAGCTCTTGAGCACAGTACCGGCCTGCTTGGCGATCTTACGAGTAACGCCCAGAGCCTCCATCAGCTTCTTGATGGAATAGCCGAACATCTCGGTAAATTCGATCTCACGAACACGGGCGAGATCTTCCTTCTTAATCAGCTTAGGATCAACAGCCATTTTTATTCTTCCTTTCTAAACAAATCCATATTTGCGGCGATTGCAGCGCGCCGCTCAGTTCTGTCGGTGATTTGCATAATCTCGTCCTTGGTCATAGGCTTTCCGCCCTCGTTGAGCCGTGCGCCCATGTCCAGCCGGACAGCAGGCTTAGAAACAAGGCTCTTATAGGTGCCGTCTACGAGAGCGTCAAGGCTCTTGGTGTCCTTGATCTTCTCGCCGTCCAGCTCCAATGCGGCCATTTCCTCGCCGCAGCCGCGCATCGCAAGGTCGAGATTTGCGCCGGTGATGTTTTTGCTTTCAAAGTAAGCACGGACGGCCTTTTCTTTTGCCGCTTTGCTTTCTTTTTCTGTGATGCCGGACTTATAAGCTTCAAAATCCGAATGTTCCTTCTCGTACTTTTCCTTATAGCCGCCGTCGCCTGCTGCCTTGAGGTCATCCAACTGCTTCTGGATTCCGGGCAGCTTCTCCGCGTCCGCCTTGTACTTGCTGACGTCAGCCTTCAAGCCGTCCACGGTGTCGGTATGCGCTTCGATGATGGTATCCACCTGTTCGTCGGTGAGACCCATACCCTTCAAAAGTTTGCGTGTAAGTGCCATGACACTATCTCCCTTTCTTTGGCCGCGTTTCTTCGCGGACGATAGTTTTTATAAAAACCGCTGTTCTCTGCGGGTTTTACTTAAAACAAAAGAGCCAACCACCGAGAATTCCTCAGCAGTTGGCTCCTATTGCCCTTTCCCGCGCCCAATTACGCGGGAGTTGAATATTTGATTGTTTTCTTGACCTCTAACACGATGTACCCGTCACCTTTGCGCCGGATCTCCGCATCATTGCCGCGCCGGATAATAGCCTCGATGGCCTGCATCAGTTTATCATCCATCAGCCCACCCCAATTTCTTTCAAGTACGCTTCGTACTCATAAGGGATGCCAATGTTATAATTCTTGTAGTAATGCAGAAAATCAAGTGGGAACCTGAAATCGCCATCAATGTATTGACCCGCTCGCAATCTTTCTCCCGTAAAAATATCAAACGTTTCAAAACACGCAAGGGCTGGGGTTAATGATTCTATATGCTCAACGATTTTATCCCGGCTGATAGTATTTCTAAACGTGCGATACTTTTCAAAGTCATCGCCATGAGTGCTATATTTCATGCCTTTAAAATACCCGAATAGCATCATTTTACCCGCCCCCTTTCGTTTGGCTTATACGTTTCAAAATATCCCTCTCCGCTGTCCCCCACATACATTTCCCCGTTAGGTGGTATGTATAGAACATCGGTTGGTGCTTTTACTTTTACGCCAAGCGCATTTGCAAGTTCCTCTGCAAAGCAATAATTATTTTCAATACGCTTGCCTGTGTTGCATGACAACAACCTCACTTTTTGCCCGCCCCATCCACTACTATGTCGAATTACAGACGCAAGCAATCTCGGTGACATGTTTGTTTCTTCTGAGCCAAATCCAACCGCCGACTGGCTCCCGTGCATAGCAACGTCAAAATACGTTTTAAGTGGCTTTACCCTTTTAACATTCTCGTTTAATGGGTCCCCATCCGGGAAACAGGCAAAGCCATTTTCCAGCTTCATTGTACGTCTTTTTACAATAGAATTCAAGTTATCTCTTGCGTCTGCGCCGAAAAACTCAAGAGTGTCTCTATCGTCTTTAGCGTTAGCCGCTGCCACTTCCGCCCGATGCGCTTTCATGGCATTTGCCGTTTTTAACGTTGCGTCATCCGTGAAATAGACGCGCATCCGCTCCGGCTGCTCCGGCAGGCCAGCTTCCGCACTGAACGCCTTGTATTTGGCGTTTAACCGCCGTAGCCGTATGTTTACCGCAGTCTCGTCTTCATGCAATCCTGCGGCCTTGTAGGCGGCTTTTTCGCGCTTTAACTTTCTAACCGTCCGCTCAATACGGCGCTGCATCTGGGTTGCCTCGTATGCCGTGTAATCCTTGCCATCAAATGTGCAGCCGTGGCCATCATCGATGTGTTCCAACTGTTCATCCGTGTAGGTACGATCGGACACGCCCTCAACCCATGGGAACCGCCTGTGGCGGCAGTTGGCCCCTTCCAGGCCATCAACAGCACCCAGACCGCAAACCTCATAGATGTTCGGGTAAATATCCCCGGTGCGGACGCTGTAAACACGGCCCTGCCAATCCTTATGCGATGACCATGGTGACGGTCCCGGCTTATCTCGTGCGCCAACATGGGCCGAAACTTCAAAATAGGGTGTATCCAAATATTCTGCTGATTGCTCCGTATACTTGGCGCAGATCTGAGATACGCCGGTTATTACAGCTCTCCGCACGGCAACATCGACATGATCCCGATGGCCACTTTCGTAGTCAACCACTTTTAGACCGCTGTCCGCAAGCTCCTTCACCGCCGTTTTGATCGCCTGGTTGTAGTTGATTGCACCGCTTTGCACCCGCAATGCTGCGCTGTCAAGCGCCCATTGGTACGCTTTGGCAGGTGGTAGCATTGTACGCCCAGCGTCCACCAGGAAGCCCATGGATGCGGTCAGATTGTGGAATGTATCAAGTGTCTGCGTCCTGATTGCCGCCACTTCCGCAGCGTCAACCAGTGTCTCAGGTTGGGTGATATGCGCAAGGTCGATCAGGTCGGTGTAATACTGTTGGTTCCTTGCGACCACATCGCCCAGCAGCTTGTCCAACTTCGTTTTGCTGATGCCGGAAGTTTCGCGGATTGCTTTCTTGATTTCCTTTAGGTCGATGCCGTGAGACCGCAGTGCCCGGATGTCCTGCACCGTTACCTCGTTCAGCTCGTCCGCAGCTTTCAGCCGGGAACAGATTTCTTCAAGAAGTGTAATCTCAAGCGCCCGGAACAGTTCTGCCAGATCCTCTGGGAGCGCATCAAGTAGTTCCGGGGTAAATGGATACCGGCTCATTTTTCACAACCCCAAAAGTCCCAGTATTTTCTCCAAAGCCCATTACTCGACCTCCGTTTCTTCCTCGGTCACCATGTCCTGTGCCTTTGGCAGCGCTGCTTTTGCGGTCGCCTCGTCCTCATTCATCCAGCGCATACGGAACTCCCAATCGTTCATGATGCCAGCGTTAAGAAGCTGCATGTCACGGTTAAAGTCCTGACCCTTGTCCTCAATGATGGAATCGTCAAAGTCAATGGAGATCTGGACGTCCTCATTGAGGGATGCGCCCATGTACCGATTCCCCATGCGGAGCAAGCTCCGGCACAACTCTGTAATTGCCTGTTCAAGCACAATTTCATGTTTTTTGATCGTGCGGAACAGGGTGCTGTTCTCGCTGATGACCTGCGTGGCCGTTGCGATGCTGCCCTGATTGAATTTGTAATGGTTCTCACCGAAACCGCACTTGCTGGACAGGATATTCAACATATCTTGCATACCGGTGTTAAACTCCGCCGTCCGCAGCGACATATCGACCTGTTGTAAGATGTTGCCGTTGCCGCCCCTGTCCTCCGGCAGCACATAGTACACAGTTTCACGTTTATCAAACACTGGCCGACCGTCAATGCTCTTGGTTGCCTCCGGCTGCACCACAATGCGCTTCTTGCCCAACACAAATTCGTTCACATAGCTATCATAGGTAATGTCAACGCTCTTAAGCTGGTCGATGGCGTGGGCAAACACAGCCACGCCAAGCGGGTTGTTTTCGTCAGAGTTTGCAATGTTCAGCCGGTCGATCACGAACTGCGGCTTTTCGCTGCCGGTATGAACCACCGGAGGAATTGTTTCAAATCCTTTCACGCTGGACAGCGGGACTTCCTCCGCATCATACAGATGGTTCTCAATGTCATACTCTCCGTTGCGCAGCCTGTGCACTTGGATGTAAGTATATTCCGTGTCATCGACCTTCCGTGTGGATGCAAACGCGCACTCGCGAATAACACCGTTATCCCACGTCAGCGGGTAGATGTTCCCGGCACTGACATAATTGATGCGGATACGGCCAGAATCAACGATTTCTGCTGTATCTGGGTTAATTCCCATGCCTTCCATCACCGGCACATACGCAACGGTTCCTACTGCCGCTTTGCGCTCCTGCGATTCGTTAGCCTTGACTTCCCAATTGTTATCCGAAAAAACAGTATCGATAAATTCCTGTTCCTGTTTGCCTTCAAGCGTGATGTTGACTCGCTCGTTCATTAGGAGGTTGGCCCAATCCTCGCAGACTTTCTTTCCCATTCCAACCGAATAACGGTGGCACTCTAGCTCTTCAATGCCATTCCACACCGTATAGCTGTGAAAATCTTCAACGTTTCCCTTATACCATGCGTTCCACAGGTCGATCAGAGAGTAAAATTTGCTGTCGACCGTGTCAAACCCAAGATCCTTTAATGCTCTGCGGATATTCACTATTTCACCGTCCCATCATGTGACCGGCACGTTCCAGGTCTTTGTAATAAGGCTCAATGCTGTACTCAAAGGCATCCAAGCTGTCGATGTCGGACGTGCCATCATCCAATCGCTCGTCCTCAAATTTATCAGGATCATAAATAGCGGATTGCAGTGCATCGATCAGATGGGGGCAGCTTCTGGAAACCTTGAACCGCCCCTGCTTCATCAGCAGCACAACCAGCCGAATTCTGTCCGTAATTTGCATTTTCAGTGCGTTCTTAACTTGGGTGCCCAGCCGGAGTTTTTGTGCCGTGTGGTCTAAACCTCGAATGAGCACCGTTTCCGCACTATCCGCTCGTGTCTGGCTGTAACCATACTTTGACGTTATCAGCTGGCAGAACGTAGCAAAGCGCCGGTTTAATGCATCCGGGTCAATCTCTTCGTTTTTGATGTATTCTTCTTCCAACGCCACAACCCGGAAATCTTTTGTGATCCCAGTGGTCTGAAATTTCGTTGCAGATTTTGTGCCACCGAAGTCAACGCCAATGGAAATGATTGAGAAACTGGTGCCGTTTTGCTTGGCCCACTCCAAAGGGTCTCCGATTAAATACTTTTCTGTATCGTTGGCGAAATCCTTATAGACGATGCCCTCTGCCGCTACCCACAGGCCACGCACATACCGGTCATAAAATATACCGGCATACATATTCTCGTACCGTTCAAGGGTGCGCTTGCTCAGGCCGGGGTTGTCCGTCATTTCAAAGTGTAGATACAGTGCATTACGCTCACGGCTCCGCTTGATCCACTCCTGATAGAACCAGTGATGTGGACTTCCCGGGTTGCAGGAAAACCACAGCTTTGCCCCGTCTACCGAGCAACGCGCAAGTGCCTGTTCCACGAACGAACGCGGCATCAGCACCACCTCGTCCAGCAACACACCCGCCAGCGTGCGGCCTTGGATCAGCGTATAGCTTGCCTCGTCCTTTCCACCGAACACCTCAAAGTAATTCGTCACGGCTCCGCGCCGCACCTCCATCACCTTGTCACCGCGCCGCCAGCGGATGATATATCGCTCTTTAGCAAGGCTCATCGCGGTAAACGGCACGATGATGTTCTTGGTGCAGCTGTCCACCGTTCGGCCACACACGCCGAAGCGCTGACCGCTGAAATTCTCCATCGCCCAGCGGACGAACGCCCACATCATGATGGAAGTCTTGCCGGAACGCACAGCGCCGTCGCAGATCAGCGCGTCATACTTGGAATAGGGAAAAGCGAGGATTTTTGCTTGCTTTGGGCTAATCATCGCTCTCCAACCCTTCTGCCATTTCACGCAGGCTCACGCTCAAAGCGTCCTCCTGCGTGTTATCCGTCGGCAAGCCCAGATCAGCAATATCGCGCTGTCCAAGGTACTGTTTCCCCAGCCAAATAGCCATGCTTGCGTTCTTTTGGGCCAGATTCCACTGCGCTCTCCGCAGGCTCGACTTTCCTACCTGACTCTTGCTTTTATATGTGTCCGCAAAAGTCATTTTATACGTCCGTTTGCACCATCGATTCAGGGTGTCCGCGCTGCACTCAAGCACTCCGCAGATTTCCACTTCCGTGCACTGGATACCGCATAGGTTCTCAAACAGCTTTTGATTTATTACCTTTTTCGGCCTTCCAGTCCGCGCCACTTCCACCCCTCCATTCCTTAAGATTCGATCATGCCAGAGATTTCTTTCTCGCAGTCAGATTTCTTGCCACCAATGTATGCAGGCCATTCATGGCCCCTGTAATATCGCCGGACTTAATCAGCCCGTTCAGTGTTTTCATTTGCTGTGTGGATAAATACTGATGGTTTTTCTTCAACATCCTTCGTGCAGTCGCCTGAGCATCAGTCATGCAGAAGCACCGCCTTCTTTCCGGTGAACTTCTCCCACCGGTCAACAATGACGTCTGCATACTTCGGATCATACTCCATGCAGAAAGCGTGTCTGCCATTCTGCTCCGCTGCCATAATCGTTGTTCCAGATCCAGCGAACAGGTCGAGAACATTCTCCCCCGGCTTGCTGGAGCACTGCATCTGGTAATCAAACAGCTTAATCGGCTTCATGGTCGGATGCTCCGCAGACTTGACAGGCTTATCAAAATTCAGAACGGTAGTCTGTCTGCGGTTCTTGAAGAAGTAGTGCTTCTTGCCTTCCGTCCAGCCGTAAAGGCAAGGCTCGTGCGCATCCTCTTCAATCTCGCTCTCACCGTACAGGCAAGGTTCATGTTTCCACTGGAAATCCTGTCTTCCCATTACGAGGGAATTCTTCACCCAAATCAGGCACTGCCGGACACGCAGCATTGAATCTTTACACGCACCACGGAAGTTATACCCTTCACTGTCGGCGTGCCAAATGTAAAACGGAGCACCGGGCTTCATAACCATCGCCGCATTGGAGAAGGCATCCGTCAGGAACTTCCTAAAGGCTGCATCTTCCATGTTATCGTTCTTGATTTTACCGGCGGTGCCCTGATAGTCCACATTGTACGGAGGATCGGTAAGAAGAAGATCGATTTGTGCCCCCCCCACAAGTCTTTGTACGTCCGTCAAAGACGTACTGTCTCCGCACATAAGGCGATGGTCTCCAAGCTGGTACACATCGCCCAGCTTGCTCTTCGGCTCCGCCGGAATGACAGGTTCATAATCATCCTCGACAACGGAATCATTCAGTTCGTCACGCAGACCCCATTCAAAATCAAACGCCGACAGGTCGAGACCAGGCAGCTCATCAGCCAGAAGGTCAAAGTCCCAATCGCTCTCGTTGCTCTTGTTATCCACCAGCCGCAGGGCGTTCACCTGCTCCGGTGTGAGATCGTCCACGCAAACGCAAGGCACTTCTTCCATGCCCAGCTTCTTTGCCGCCAGAGCGCGGCAGTGCCCGATTACGATCACGCCATCACGGTCAATCACAATCGGCTGCACAAAGCCGTACTGCTTGATGCTCTCCGCAACGTTGTTGATTTGCCGCTTATCATGCTTTTTTGCGTTTGCGGCATACGGCACAATATCCGCAAGCCGCCGCTTTGTGATTTCCATGCCATCCTCCTGTTTTGCTACCGGCCCCCACCCCTTGGCCTTACATAGCAGGCTTTACCCGCCCCAAAAGGCTACAACGCCGCCCACATTGGGCGTTATTCTTTTCACAGGTCCCGGCATTGCGCTCTGTTTGAATTGCTTACACAGCGGCCTAATCATACGATTGCCGCCACCACGCCACATCCATTGAACGCCTCGGCACTCGCGCAGAGCGTAGCAATGCCGGTATCCCACGGAACTTTTCAGCCCTGCGCCGGTATGTCGGTCGCATCCGTTTCTTCATTCATAGCCGGAGCCAGCCAAATAATAAATTTTCTTCGGCCTGCCGCTTTCATACAGCGCACAGGCAAGCCCCTTGTAGCGGTCTTACCCTTCCGTGGTGCCGCAATGCGGTAGCATACATCTGGCAGGGACGGTTGGGAATCGAACCCACCCAAGCGGTTTTGGAGACCGCCTCGCCAGCCTTGGAACATTCGCCCCTATATCCCGCGTTTGCGTACCCGCCGGAGCGGGTACGTGTTCTAAGTAACGCTCGATTCAACGCGGGCAAATCGAACGGCCCTTCGCGGAGCCACGCCCTGCTGACGGGACACAACGCTCGCCAAGTATGGGCTTGCCGCAATATTGCCCCTGTACGCTATCAGCTTTGGGATTTGGTGCAGACGGCAGGACTTGAACCTGCGCATACCTCCTGGCGCGGTGCTCTGCCAACTGAGCTACGTCTGCATATCCCCGGCATCCGCCGGGGTCAGGAGGAAAGAAAGGATGGAAAGAATGAGGATACGGATATAACCCCGCACCCTCATTCTGACACATATTTTTCTGCGCTTGCCCCGAATCAGGGGCAAAGACCAATTTTTTTTGCGATACTATAAAGGTTTGCCATCTCGCTCGCCCTCGTCCCATGCAAGCTCATCCAAGCTGACGTGGTAATGATTTGCTATCAGTTTCAATTGGCTGAGAGCCGGTTCGTTCTCCCCGGTTTCGTACTTCCGCAGCGTATCATGCCCGATTCCAATCAGCTCCGCTTTCACTCTCATGCTTTTAGCAGGCCGCTCAGATTCCCTTAACTTCCGTAGCCGTTCCGGGAATGTACTCACATCATCACCTCGCATAACGGACCTTTTTCAGATCCTTGTATCTGTCCGGGAAAGAGATCAGTTTCGCCTTATCCCGGATGATTTCTTTCAACACCCGGTCCATGTGTTCCTGACAAACGTCCGCCGCCGGGTTTTTGTAGTTCAGCGCCGGTCTGTATTCTTTTCTCACCTCTGCCCATGCTTCGGTGAGACGCATAATGCGGTCATAGCCCCAGCCCTCCGACTGGTGGATCGCAATTTGCAATGTATCAATGTCATATTGCGAGGTTATAACCATCGTTGCCTGAAGCAGCCGGTTGGCCTCGTTCTCCCACCGTTGCAAGTATCCAGATTGTTTAGCCATCCGCTCCGTCCTTTCTCTCGCCGTCCATCTTCTTACTCAGCCCCTCCAAATTCTGCCTCGTACTGTTCCGGCGTGATAATCTCAATGTCCTTTGCGGAGCAGCCCAAGACAGAAAGGCACATCAGCTCCGCAAGTCTGTCTTTATCAATGGCCGACACAGCGTCCTCATAGAATACGCCGGGTTTCGCCTCAAAGCTGATTTGAGCGCCAAACGCCCCGGCTACGCTAAAGCAGATTTTGTATTCAGCCATCTTCAACCCTCCTTGAACGCATTGTAGTGGCACCCCATACACTTGGGAAACACATCGTCAGGGTTTTCTTCCTGATACTCTGCAAATTTTTGCGCCTTTTCTCTGGACTCGAAAACAGAAGAATAGTGAACGACCGGATTTGTATTCCGTCTGTAAGATGGGCTGTAAATGCCGCAATAGAGTGCGCCCTGATAGTCGCAGCATACAATTTCTTTGATTGTCCCCTTGTACACTTTGTTGGAGCAATTCACCCACCAAACGGTATCTCCAACATTCAGTTTTGTCTTAATATCAGCCATGGTCAGCCCTCCCATAAAACGCCTCTAAGTCATCCTGTGCCTTGTCCACGAAATCGGGGCAAGCCAAGCATTCCGGCAACGGGGCATCCGTCATGGGGTCAACCCATCCGAGGCAGTAGATACGGTCTTTCTTGCCGTCGTTCCATTCGTGGGACGGGCGCCCACGCTTACCAAGCGCACACTTAACCGTTGCCATTATCAGCCCTCCTCCACATAGCACCAGCTCTGGGGCGGGCGTTTGATGTCACCGCCCAATTTTTTGCAGCCCGTGCATTCCCATGTGTATTCTGCATGGCAAGAATCGCACGGGTCAGTTGCACGCTGGAACTCGCCCAGATCGCGTGGCATATCATAAATGCGCAGGTCGGAGATGTGCCAGCCGTAAAGCGGTGTTCCGTGTCCATAATCCCATAGTGCCCCATTTTCAAGACAAGTCTGGAATACATAATCATCGTCAATGTCATAGATGCCATACGGATCGTTTGCTTGGGCAAGTCTATCTATGCGGTCGCAGGTAAACTCCCCGATAACCTTGCCCTTGCGGTCTGCCCACTTGCCGCGGTTCCACTTGGCAACATCACGTCCAAGATCAACTCGAAAAAACTCGTTACAGCCTTGCAGCGTGCAGTAGATGTAACATTTGAACGGCGTTTCCAGCTTCGGGCGCGTCTTTCGGACCTCGGTGGTTTTCTCACCATTGACGATCTTCTCGCACCACTTCGGGCGGATGCTGATAAGTACGGCTTTACTCATTTTTCATCGCCTCCAATACTTTCTCCGCCTTCAATACTTTCTCCGCCTCCTCGCGGGTGAGGAATACGGACTGGCCAAATGCCCCAAATGGCGCACTATACAAGTTTCCGGGGTCGTCGATTGGTGCAAGATATAAAACTTTCAGCCAACTGTCCAAAACTGCGTATTTAACTTCGCATTCTCGCACACGCTTTTGGCCATCAAGCAGTGCAAATACATGCTCTCCAGATTGGCACGGCAGTACCACCAGCCGACCGGCCTTGTAGGCCTTGACCAGTTTCTCCAACCGGTCAAGATCGCAGTTTCGGCACAGATGGCGGAGCTGCTCTGCGGCTTCGTGATCCATGTCGACTTCCTCCGGCGTCAGCTCCGTGTCCTCATACTCGGCTAACTGTTCAACACATCTTTGTCTAAAAGCACTTTGCGCTATTCTATCTGGGCCAGAATCATCAAAGTAACAACTTGCAGGATAATTATAATCAGCCGCTCCACTGGACAAACGCTTAGTTAATCGTTCCATCACATTCCCTCCGTCCTTTCAAACCTGATCTTCATTTGTGCGGGGCACAAATCAACCTCTGGTCTGCGCTTGCCTGTCCATCGGAGACCGCCAGCTTGCCCGATGCACTTCCACCCGGCAGCCCGTAGGCTGGCCCCGTTTTCTGTGTCCAGAATATAGGTCACAAGCCGTTTATAGCCCATAGCCCGTGCCGCTCTCCACGCAGCCGCATACAGCATAGAGCAGGCGTTGCGGGTGCCGTCTGTGCAAAGCCGGTTGACCTCCAACGTCCAGCCATCATCCAGATGCCGGGACACTGGACGCCCCACAATGGCAACGCCTACGATTTTCTCTCCATCGGACAGCCCAATGGAAAACTTATGCCCCACCACAGGCCCGTGGTGCCGGTGGTACTGCTCAACGTAGGCATTGGCCTCTCTCAGCGTCATTGGGCACACTTCAAGCATTTTCCACCTCCGGCGGTTCCGGCAGCGGCATCCAGTGGGTGACGGGGCAGTCTACCAGATTGTTATACACATCATCAGGGTTGAACTGTCTGTTCTCCCACCAGCCGCTTGGAATGTAATAATCATCTGCTTCTTCGCTGTAAAGCCCGTAGGTGTAAATGTCGCACCAGTTCCATTTGCTGTCTTGCGTCAACATCTTTCCATCTTCGTAGATAGCCGGAACCACGAATATGTACCCATTGCGGTTGCAAACCGCCAAAACGTCTGTTTCTGGTTCCGGCAGCCGCTCCTCCACCGGGATCCAGCGCCGTTCAAGCAGCTCCGCACTCTCCTTGGCCACCAGCGCAGCCGCTTCCCGCAGTTGCTTGTTCTGCCCCCGCAGCTTCTCAATCTCCTTCTGGAGCGCTGCGATGTGGGTGTTTTGATTCTCCAGCCGGTCGGCGGCTTCCGCCAGATCATTGCCCAGCGTGATCGGCGTTTCCCACTGGTTCCCTTCCGCCCATTCCGCGTGCTCACGCAGAGAATTTACGAGGTTTGTATCTCTCATAGTTCCTCCCTACATTTCTTCATTCAGCCAGCTTGCCCACGTCACCATGCGGGTATCATCGGCATTGGATAGTTTCTCCGGGTATTTCAGATCAAGTGAGCAGCCCTTTGCTTCCAGCGCGTCATCCACGGCTTTTTCGATCAGCTCCCCCAAGCTGGCTGCGTTTTTCGTGTAAAATTCAAAGTTTGTCATTCCTCAAACCCTCCAAGAACTTCCTGCCCCGGCAGAACGCCGTCCTCCATCCACCAGTGGAACACGTCCACGCCGGAGCGCCAAGAGTATGCCTCCATGCCCCGTTCAATCCGTATTATCAACATTTTGTCAAACGAACGAATCCACGCTGTCTTGATCTCTGGATAGCGGGCAAATTCCATGATTCTGGTTTTGGATGCCATGGGACAGCCAATGCAGCCCACCCGGCAGAATCCCTCGCAGTACAGCGGATTCATGGATATTTTTTCTGCGCCGACGTAATCCCAAATATCTGCCGTTTGCCAGTCCACAATGGGGTTTACTACTCGTTTCCCCTTGAGCTGACACGTTTCAAATAATCGGCGATCCTCGTCGTTATCGTTTGATAGGATCAGTTTGTTTTGTGGCTTAGACGTTAATACCTCTAAGCCGCCACGGCGTTTCCTGGCTGTGGATTCCGCCCAGCGAACACCCGTAGCGATAAACCGATTCTTGCCCCCCCCCTCTTTAAGGACGGCGCAACAATACCGCATCAGGCGTGTGGGCGGCATGAGCTTCTTTTGAATCAGTTTCCACATGGTCATACGGGAGCCGTCCGGCTGGACGTGCTTGTCCACGTCGCACTTGATTCCCTTGCATTCCAGCCGATAAAACGTATCGTACACATGGCGCACCGTCTCCGGCGCGTCCACCGTGGTGAGGGAGTGCAGGGCTTCAAACGGGATGCCGCTTTTCTCCGCCAGATGTAGCATCACATCGCTATCCTTGCCGCCGGAATATGTAATCACCAGCGGTTTTTGGAAGAGCCGTAAGCTCATATCCGATGCCGCTTTCAGCCGCTCGATTGCGGTCTGCTCCAAATCGCTCATGAATCCTCCCATTCTCCGCACGGGAACAAAAAGTGCCCCATGTCTCCTGGTTTCTCCACTGTGCCGAACCGCCGTTTGGTAACAGCGATGGGGAACTCCTCAATCTCACTAGCCCATAGGCACGTTCCGCGTCCGTTCAACTGCTCCCAAATCAGCGGAAAACCGCCTATTCCATCGAACAAACTCGCCATAGTCGCATTTCGCTCGTAGTTGCCACATAGCCGTTTCAGCAGCCATTTCCACGGCGGCAGGGCGATGGAGTTGCCCAGTGCCTTATACCGGGGGCTATCCGCGTCCTTATGACGCTTGCCCTTGCTGTCCGTCCACTCGCCCAAGTCGGTCCAGTGGTCAGGGAAGCCTTGCAGCCGTTCGCACTCCAACGGGGTCAGACGGCGAACCACCATGTTTTGGCGGACCGTATTGTTCAGGTTCAGGCTTTGGCCTTCGCTTTCCTTTGCCTGCAAGGTTCCGTTGATCTCCCCGCCCTCGGTGAAATTTCGGCAATCTACGCTTGCGACATACGCGGCCATATCTGTTCGGTATGGGTCATTGGCTTTTGCTCTTAATGCTGGGGAAATTTCGCTTGATACCACCAGCATATCGTTGTAAGCGTCCTGCCCGTTATAGCTCCCTGCGTGTGCTCCGGGCGATAAAGTTCCGGTTGTTTTCTGGTACGTCAGCGGGATCTGGTTGCCGCCGGTTCCCATACGGGCTTGCAGGCTGGGAGCTACCTCGCCGCAGTCTCGGATGACGTCGCAGGCGTGGCTCATATCCAGTGCCACAAACGTCTGGCAGTGCATACCGGCCTCCGCAGCAAGCGACACTGCCTTATCCCCCACGTTGCGAACCTCTTCGCGCTGATTTTGCGCAAAAGCGATTACCGCCGGTTTGTTCCCCCCGCACTCCGCGTTCAGCGTAGGGGCCTGTTCCTCAACGTATCCGATGCTCCGGGCCTGTTCGCTGTTCCCCAGCTTAAACCCGGCGCATACAACCGGCTGGTTGTTCCCGCTCATCCCTGCGGAAGCGGTCAAGGTCGGTGCACGGTCATCGCTTCGCACCTCGGCCCCGTCTTGCTGAGTTGCCATGCAGAAAAGCGTCTGATCATTCCCTGCCTTAATCGTCCCGCTTTTCTCCGTCTGGACTAAGGCTCCTTTTCCGCCTCCGTCGCATCCTCCCCTGATTCGGACTGCGTAAGCAGCACCGCTTTCAGCACCGGCGGAAGGTCTTTCCCCCTCCGCTCCGCTCTCCGCAGGATACCCTGACACGCTTTTGCGCTCAAACAGTATTTCCCATGCGGTGTCGCCTCCAAAATCTGCGACAAGCGCGATTCTACGGCGACGTTGGGGGACTCCCCAGTGTTGCGCATCGAGCACTCGCCACGCAACGCTCCATCGTCCTCCCATTTCATCGTGATACCCTCCCCAGGTGTTCCAACCTTTTTCAGACACTTCAATATCGGGGGCTTCCGGTTCTGCGATGCGGATGGCTTCTTCGAGGACGGCTGCGAAGTCTTTTCCGCCGTTGCTTGAGAAGGCTCCGGGAACATTTTCCCAGACCATATACCGAGGTCGCACAAACTCACCTGTTCGCCCCATTCTTCTGTCACGTTCTCTCATCTCCTTAATGATCCGTATTTGCTCCATGTACAGGCCGGAACGCGCCCCGGCAAGCCCTGCCCGCTTTCCAGCAATAGAAAGATCCTGGCACGGACTGCCGCCGATCACTACATCCACAACGGGGGCTTCCCCGCCGTGGATCTTTGTTATGTCACCTAAGTGGATCATTCCTCCACCTCCTGCATCCAGAACTCGCGGCGGCAATTGGGGCATTCGCGTCTCATAGTTGCGCAGTTACCTCGTGCATTCCTGTGCGACGCGGAAATCGAGCAGGGATTTATTTGTAACACACCATCATCTCCGATGCGTGTCTCTGGATACTGCTCCAGAAACACACTCTGGCGGGTTTTGATGGGGTGCTCGGCGTCCCATCGCTCGACAAACTTCACCGCCCGTGTATTATCTCTTGCTGTCCTATAATCGTTGTAGCGCATTTTTTCTTCGGTAGATCCCCTTTTGCTGAGACGGTCAACCTTGTCCAAAAACTCCACAGCATCCATTATTCCACCTCCGCAAGCCAGAAATCCCGGCGGCAGGGTTCGCAAACACACGTTTCTACCGAATATGCCCCGCACGCCCCTCTATCATCCCTGCATTCTTTTGTTAGTTCTGCTGGGCAAATGGTAAGTACGCCTGTGGCCTTGTCTATCCTCGCCTCCGGGTACTGCTCCAGAAACACACTCTGCCTGGTTTTGGCGGGGTGCCTCTCGGCCCACTGTTCAACAATGGCGACTTTTTCCTCGGCAGATATGGCGCTGTAGCTTCTATCGAGCTTACAAGATGTATCATCACCAGCCGGGCATGACCAGCATTTGCTATAATAATCATTGCACATTCTCATGGCCGCACGGGTAAACTTAACTGCATCCATCATTCTTCCTCCTCAATAGTGACCTCCACGTGGGAGGCTCCGGTTGTCTGATACTTTCGCACAATCAGCAGTGCGATTGCGCTGTCATCGTTGTAGGCGTGGCCGTTCAGCGCGTCCAGAATAGCCTTCGCCACGTTGTCAGCGTCAGGGCGCTTAATATGGAGCGTCCCGTCCATTGCAGCGGCCTTTTTCTTTGACGTGCTCTTGGGCACCGTGAAGAACGCCGTGACGGTGGCCGTCAGCGGGATGCCGTCCGCAAAGCCTTCCCCGCTCTGGCACTTCCAGCACTGGACCACCTTGTTTTCGTAGTCCCGCGTTTTCTGCGGGGTGTAGGTGTGGCCGTTTTTCATAAACCGAGGACGGCCCTTGCCTACTGGAATACCGGGGACCGTAAATTCAATTTTCATTGTTCTCCTCTTTCTTCGGCTCAAATCCGCTTTTTTTCTCGCACTTGCACAGATGGCATTTGTCTGAATGCCTGTTTGCACAATGGACGCATGCAAAGGCAAACGTATAAACCCCCATCGGGTAAAGAACGGGGCCGGTAGATTCAACCTTCATCGTTTTTCTTCCTTTCCGTCAATGATGACTTGCACCACGCGGACGCGGCCCAGAGGCTCCAGCAGCATGGCCACCGCCTCCTTGGTTGCCAGCAGATTACCGTCCTCATGGATGTCAATCACAAGCCTTGTCATGCGCCCTCCTTTGGTCTGCCCGAAACTGGGGGCAGGCATAGATCCTGTAAGATTTGGCGGAGGAATCATCCGGGTCGCGGCCCATATTATTCCGAATGATGACCGGTTCCGCCTTCCAGCCGGGGACGGGTTCCCCTTTTGCGGACCATGAACAGCCTCCGCAGGCATTTACGCAGTCCCAGCAGGGCTGGCTGTGGGGTTTAATAAGGCAGTCCGCCAGCTTAATATCCGCAGCCATCACACATACCCCCAAGCGTCCTCGCATTTGCTGCCGGGGCCTTTTGCGCCCTTGCGGCAACCGCAATCCTGCTCTTTCGCCAGCCAGCGGGTAATGAATCCGCGCACCCCACGCGCCGTTTTCCGCTTCGCCGGGTTATTCAGGCACCATTCCCGCATCTCCCGCAACTGCTGTATCACGTCGACAGCAGGATACACGCCCGCCCATTCCTGGCATTGCTCCTGCGACACCGGATATTCAGTGCCGTCATTGAGGGGGATGGAAACCACCGGCGGGGATGCCGTTTGCGGCTCGCCGCCTACTTCTTCTGGATTCTGGATTCTGGATTCTGGATTCTGGATTGGATTACGGGCGCATTTGCTTTCACCTGCTTGCAATTGCTTGCAATTGATTTCAGATGTAATCAATCCGTCAGCAGGTGCCGGGAATTTGCTTACTTTGTTCCTCACCGTCTGGTGTTCGCTCCAGTTTGGAAAACATAGGTACGGTTCTCCGTCAACTTCATAGAGGATCACAGAGCCTATGGTCGCCAATTCTGCAAGCGTCTTACTGATCGTTCCCTCAGTCACACCTTTTCTGCGGGGGAATACAAAGCCTTTGAGCAATTCCGGGTCTGCGCTTCCGCGCCCATAATCATCAACGTAGGTAATCAGGTACGCCCACAATCGGAACTGAAAGTCCGACATTGCGTTGATGCTTTTGCTCGTCCTGATGCTATCCTTGATGATCCTGTTCGGCATTCACCCACCGCCTTAGAACGGGAGGTGCCCATCATCCTCGATCTCGCTGAAACCGCCCTGCGGGTCGCTCTGCGCCGTGTCCCCGCCGTCCCGCTTGGAATCGCCAAAGTACACGCTGTCGGCCACGATCTCGGCGG
>ERZ834722.959-NODE-959-length-29928-cov-32.600074_pt1 | contig 29928 bp, 42 predicted proteins | sample MGYA00519576_ERZ834722 | MGnify/ENA primary metagenome ERZ834722 (study PRJEB31850, sample SAMEA3708759) | human gut metagenome | biome: human gut; feature: human-associated habitat; material: faeces | place: China | collected 2014 ...
ACTTCAGGAAGTCTGGCATGGTGATGATCTTACCCATCTTGTTGATGAGCAACTGATAGAAAGGTACGAACAACCAACCGAGGATGAGGATCATCCAACCCTGCATCTCCCAGTGAGCCATACCTACACCGCTCTTGGCGCCAGTACCAGCAAGACCCACAAGGTGCTCTGAACCGATGTTGGCTGCGAAGATAGCCATACCGATTACATACCATGGCTCGCCCTTACCGAAGAGGTAAGCAGAAGAGTCTTCGCCCATCTGAGCCTTTCTGTCTTTCACAATCGCATGCCAGACAGCCCAGATTACGCCGATTACACCAATGGCGAGTACTGTCCAATCAAGCCATACGAATTCTGTTGAATTCCAATTCATAATTACTATAAGATCGTTTGTTTATTTATTATTGTTTATTCTTTCTTTTATTGGATGCTTAATCCTATGGAGTTCGGCGGATTTGTAATCCGCCGTTTTGCCTTCCTTACTTGGGTCTCGGTGGATTTGCAATCCGCCGCATAGCCATTCCTTACTTCTTGACGCTGAACTTGTAAGCGAGGTGAGAGTAGTACTTCTCTCCTGGCTTCAAGGTTGCATCTGTCCATCCCTTTACGCCCTGGGCAATCTTGGTTGGTGAATCAGGATACTTCTGACTCTCGAAGCAGACGCTCACGTGCTTAGGATACTTGATTCCATGCTTGCAGGCGATACCTGTGCCCTGGAAGTTACCTGTATAAACCTGGATTCCTGGCTCATTGGTGAAGACTTCAAGGAGGATTCCGCTCTTTGGAGAGTAGAGGCTTGCGCAGACGGTCTTGTCGTCGCCCTTGCCATCCTTATAGGTGTTCAGACACCAGTTGTGGTCGTAACCTGTAGCGTTCTTGATCTGGTCGAAGCTGTAATCTACCTTCTTGCCAATCTCGGTAGGAGTGCGGAAGTCCATTGGAGTTCCTTCTACGTCCTTGATTTCACCTGTTGGAATATAGAGTGAATCTGCAGGTGTGAACTTATCTGCATTGATGTACATTACCTGGTCGAAACCTTCCTTAGAAGGATCGCCATTCAAGTTGAAGTAACTGTGGTTGGTCATGTTAACCACGGTCTCCTTATCGGTTGTAGCACCAAACTCGATGTCGAGTGTATTGTTGCTCTTTACCGTATATTTTGCTGTTGCAGTAACATTGCCAGGGAAACCATTCTCGCCATCTTTTGCGTGGATAGTGAAGGTTACGGAAGAATCATTCTTCTCTGTAATGTCGTAAACCTGGTTCAACCAACCTGTGGCACCACCGCCATGGAGACAGTTGCCATTATCGTTTGGCTTCAGATTATAAGTCTTGCCAGCAAGTATCAACTTAGAATCCTTGATACGGTTGGCGTAACGGCCCACTGAAGATCCGTAATCAGAAGGAGAGTTGAGGGTGTCAGCATACTGATGAATGTTGTCGTAGCCGAGCACTACATCCGTAGGCTTGCCATCCTTGTCCATCACTGAGATGGAAACCACACGTCCACCATAGTTGGTGAGACATACCTCCATGCCATTGGCATTCTTGAGGGTTACTAACTCAGTCTTCTTGCCCAAAACAGTAGAATCGAAGTCTGCTGGATTCAAGCCTGACTGTGTAAGACTAGCATTGCTGCTTGAAGAACAAGCTGAGAGGGTAGCGATTGCCGCGAAACCAACTCCCATAAAGAGGTTCTTTGCGTTACTCATTTTTAGGTTGTTTTATATCGTTTATTAATTTTGGGTGTAAAATTACAACTTTATTTCGAATTAGCAATAGTTTTCCCTAACTTTTTTCATCCTAAAGTGTGTTTTTAACACTATTTGCATATAATTGCCCTATTTCGGGCGTATTTACCTCAATCTTCCATGTTTTTTCGGCATTCTTTTGAGTTAAAGAAAGAACATAAAAAAACTGCAGTCGGCAAATGTCAACTGCAGTTCCTTTATATATATTAATAATGAATATTAGCAAACCTTGTGAGAACCCTCAGAGATAACCACTGGGTAAATCTCAGGAGCGTGACCATACTTAGCTGTGAACTTAGCGGTAACATCCTCAACAAACTTGTCGTAAATATCATCCTTTACCAAGTTGATGGTGCAGCCACCAAAGCCACCACCCATAATACGGCTACCAGTTACACCGTTCTCCTTGGCAACATCGTTCAAAAAGTCGAGCTCCTCGCAGCTTACCTCGTATTCCTTGCTCAAACCGTGGTGAGTCTCATACATCTTCTGACCTACAGTCTCGTAGTCACCCTTCTCAAGAGCATCGCAGACTGCCAATACGCGGTCCTTCTCGCCCAATACGAAGTGAGCGCGGCTGTAATCCTCTTCGCCTACCTCAGCGCGAACCTCTTCCAACTGCTCCCATGTGCAATCACGGAGAGTCTCGAACTTAGCCTCTGGGTGCTTGGCAGCGATGTGCTTAACCACGTTCTCGCAAGAGTTGCGGCGGTCGTTGTATGGAGAACCAGCCAACTCGTGCTTAACCTTAGAGTTAACCAGGCAGAGCTTGTAACCCTTAGGCTCGAATGGGAAGTACTCAAACTCACGGCTGTTGCAGTCGAGACGCATCAACTTGCCCTCCTTGCCGAATACAGAAGCAAACTGGTCCATAATACCGCAGTTTACACCTACGTACTTGTGCTCAGTAGCCTGACCAGCGAGAACGAGATCCCACTTAGAAACCTTGTTGTCACCGAAGAGATCGTTCAAAGCGAAAGCGAAGCAGCTCTCAAGAGCAGCAGAAGAAGACATACCTGCACCGAGAGGCACGTCGCCATAGAATGCAGCATTGAAGCCCTTTACATCAACACCCAGAGCCTTCATCTCCTGACAGATACCGTAGATGTAGCGTGCCCAAGATGCGCGAGGACCCTCTGGGTCGTTTACCTTGAACTCTACACGGTCCTTCAAGTCGATAGAGTAGAGCATCACTGTCTCTGTTCCGTTAGGACGGATCTCAGCCATAATACCCTTATCTACTGCACCTGGGAATACGAATCCACCATTATAATCTGTGTGCTCGCCAATCAGGTTAATACGACCTGGTGACATATAGATGTTACCTGTTTTGCCATCAAAGTGCTTGATGAAACGGCTTCTTACTTTTTCGATGTCCATAATAGTTGTTGTTTAAAAAGTTATTATTAAAGATTTGATTATAAGCTAGTTATTCCCGGATAAATCAAGTTTTGCTTCACCCGGGAATAGATTTTTCCGGAATTTACTCTACAGGGATGTCCTTGTTGACATTCTTGCAACCTGCGAGCGCATAGAAAAGAATGTATGCGATCATGGCGATGATAACCCAGTAAGATGCGATAGGGCCAGCAGCCTTAGCAACTGCATCCTGGATGAGAGGCATTACACCACCACCAACTACCATCATCATGAAGATACCTGATGCCTGAGCTGTGTATTTGCCAAGACCCTCAACAGCAAGGTTGAAGATTCCACCCCACATGATAGAAGTACACAAACCGCAGATGGCGATGAGCACACACTTGGTAGGGATTGTAAATGCTACAACGCCAGTACCGTGGTCGTCGAGCTTGAGAAGGCTTGCAATCTCTGAATCACCTGCCAAAGAGAAGTTCAATGTGTTTGCCTCTGGCAAGAAGATGGCTGTGAGCAACAGGAGGATAGCTACTGTTGATACTACTGTCATCTGTGTCTTGGTAGAAACGGCACCGCTGATGAATGAGCTGAGGAATCGGCCGCACATCATAAGCAACCAGTAAACTGCTGCGAAAGCACCACCTACAGAAGCTGCACCTGTGAAGTCCATGCTACTGATGTAGAAGATAAGCTGAGCAGGAATACCAATCTCAACACCTACATAGAAGAAGATACCGATGACACCGAGTACGCAGTGACGGAAAGACCAAGGACTGTGGTCGTACTGTACATTCTCCTTCTTGATGTTTGGCTCAGGAATAGCTACGAACCAGATGATGAAGAAGGCTGCGATGAATACTGCCATACCGATGAAGAGGAGAGGAGCAACGTCGCTCATACTGGTGTTGGCTGTAACTGTACCTACGAGCACACCTGCCAACAATGGGGTAAGAGTACCACTCAATGAGTTCAATGTACCACCAATCTGAATGAGCTGGTTACCACGGTTACCGCCGCCACCGAGCAAGTTCAACATTGGGTTTACCACTGTGTTAAGCATACATACGCAGAAACCGCAGATGAATGCACCCAACAGATAAATGATGAGGTTGAGGCAAACTGCGCCAGAGCTGAGTGTGAATACTGGGATGTCGTCACCGAAGATGCTTGATAAGTACTGGATCATCAAGCCGATTGTACCGACTGCAAGAGCGATGAGAGCTGTTTTCTTGTAACCTTTGTTTTCGATCATCTTACCTGCAGGAATACCCATGAAGAGGTAAGCGGCGAAGTTCATGAAGTTACCCATCATGGCTGCCCAAGAGTACTTGAAGCCCCAGATGTTGCCAAAAGGTGCTCCCATGTTAGTTACGAACGAGATCATTGCAAAGATAAAACACATCGTGATGATTGCAATGACACGACCGTTGTTGTTTCCATTGTTTTGTTCCATTGTTTAAACTTGATAGTTGATATTGTTATTATTTAATGTTTATTCTAGTCAGAATTTTACCGCAAAAAGGAGTGGCTGCCTCGAAGTTCTCTTTCAGAGGCGGCAACTCCTATCTGATTATTAGTGATTTATCCTATTTCTCTACACCAAACTTGTAGATGGTCTTCTGGGTGTAGGTCTCACCTGGACACAATTTGCAGCTTGGGAAGTAAGGGTGGTTAGGTGTGTCTGGGAACTTCTGTGCCTCGAAGCATACTGCGCTGCGGCGTGGGAAGGTTGCACCATGCTGACCCTTGAAGTCTGCCAAGAAGTTACCTGTGTACATCTGCATACCTGGCTCTGTGGTGTAAACCTCCATAGTGCGGCAGCTTACAGGATCCTTGATGCGAGCAGCAAAGCTCAACTCGCCCTCTTCCTTCTTGTTCAATACATAGTTATGGTCGTAGCCAGAACCATTCTTAATCTGCTCATCATCTGCATCGATGTCCTGTCCGATTGGCTTTGGAGTGCGGAAATCGAATGGAGTACCCTCTACCTTCAATATCTCACCTGTAGGGATAGATGTCTCATCTATAGGGAGATAGTAGTCTGCGTTAACCTGACAGATGATGTTGTCAATTGTTGGGGTAGGATTAGCAATACCCTGGATTGAGAAGAACGCATGGTGAGTGAGGTTGCAGATGGTCATCTTGTTGGTGGTTGCCTGATACTTGATGACGAACTCATTGTCGTCGGTCAAGGTATAAGCCACCCAAACCGTCAATTCACCTGAGAAACCTTCCTCGCCGTATGGGCTGGTGTACTTCAGGACAACTGCGTTGTCGCTCATGCGAGTAGCATCCCAAACATGTGCGTGGAATCCAGTAGGACCTCCATGCAAATGGTTCTTGCCATTGTTGCATGCTAACTGATACTCCTTGCCATGAAGAGTAAACTTACCCTCCTTAATACGGTTGCCGTATCGACCGATGAGCGTGCTCAAGAAAGGCTCAGGAGAGTTGATGACGTCCTGGATGTTGTCGTGACCCTGAACGAGGTTGGCATAGTTGCCGTCCTTGTCTGGCATCATGATAGCTACAACAGCACCACCGTAGTTCGTCACAGCAACCTCGTTGCCCTGATTGTTTCTCAACACGAAGAGATCAGTCTTCTTTCCCTGTACTGTGGTCTGAAAATCTTCTCTTTTCAAACCACACTTGTTAACTGGTTCTGTATTCATAATATGTCATTTTTTTAGTTACTCTACTTTATGTTCTAAAGTAATCTACTGCAAAGTAACTAAAAAAAAATGAATGTGACAAATTATTTAGCAATTATTTGATTTAAAAAAACTAAAAATTTTCAGGAGAGCAAATCTGCCACTACATAACTTGAACCGCCAACGAAGACAAAATCGCCCTTTTCTGAATTTTCTAGAGCTGCATTATATGCTTCTTTTACAGAATGATATAGACTTCCGTGTAAGCCAAGCTTTAATGCAAGTTCGCTCAGTTTCTCTACAGGGATGGCTCTTTTGGTAGAAGGCTGCGTCCAGTAGTATTTTACCCGGTTTTCCAGCATTTCCTTCAATAGTTGTAATACGTGCGCCACATCCTTGTCATCCACCATGCCGAAAACGATGTGCTTTGTCTCGGCTTTTACGGAGTTGATCTGCGGTGCAAGGTAGTTCCAGCCGGCGAGATTATGGCCCGTATCGCAGATGGTGAGGGGAGCGTCATTGAGCTTTTCCCATCTTCCGTGCAGACCAGTCAGTTCGCATACGTGGGCGAATCCTTCACGGATGGCTTCATCACTGATGGCGAGTTTTTGGCGCAGTATATGAAGTGCTGTCAGGATTGTCTTCTTGTTGCGCTCCTGATAGGAACCCTTGAGTTCCATATCCACATCGCTGGGTTCGCTGTTTTCCAGACGGGTTACGTCAAAGTCCTGGGCGAAAAGAATCGGTGCATTCTCAGCCTTCGCCTTGTTTTCGAATACTGGTCGGGTCTCCGGGAGGTATTCTCCAATGACTACCGGAACGCCAGGCTTGATGATTCCTGCCTTTTCACCGGCAATCTCGGCAAGGGTGTTGCCCAGGAACTGGGTGTGGTCGAAGCTGATGTTGGTGATGATGGAAAGGATTGGGGTGATGATGTTGGTGCAGTCGAGTCTTCCGCCCAGTCCCACTTCGATGACTGCATAATCCACCTTCTGCTCTGCGAAGTATTTCAGTGCCATGGCAGTGGTGAGTTCGAAGAAGGATGGATGAAGTGGTTCGAAGAAAGCACGGTTCTCTTCAACGAAGTCAATGACATACTGCTCCGGAACGCATTCTCCGTTCACTCGGATACGTTCTCTGAAATCTACCAGATGGGGAGAGGTGTAGAGTCCTACCTTGTAACCCTGGCTTTGGAGAATGGCAGCAAGGGTATGGGAGCTGGATCCTTTGCCGTTGGTTCCAGCAATATGGATGGTCTTGTACTTCTGATGAGGATGACCAAAGTGTTCATCCAGGGCGAATGTCGTCTGCAAGCCTGGCTTGTAAGCCTTCGCTCCGATTTTCTCAAAGACAGGAGTACTATTGAAGAGATATTCTGTTGTTTCTTGATAATTCATTTCCTATATAATATAATAATGTGTATAAACAAAAAAGAGGCAATCCCAACACCGGCGTCAGCCAATGATGAGATTGCCAGTAATCTTTTGTTTGTCTAGAAAGATATTGTTCTCTAGAAATCACTTTCTCCTCATGATGGGAGAAAGTTATTTATTGAAGAGATTCTTGATGCTGTCGAAGAGAGACTTCTTGGTAGCCTTGTCGGCCTGGAAGTTCTCGCACTCCTTGAACTTCTTTACCAGTTCCTTCTCCTCCTTGTTCAGCGTCTTAGGAATATAGACAGTGATGTTCACGATGATGTCTCCTTTTCCGTAACCGTATCCCTGGATGGCTGGCATTCCCTTGCCACGAAGGCGAACCTGTTTGCCCGGCTGGGTGCCCGGTTCAATCTTGATGGTGGTCTTTCCCTCTAATGTTGGGATTTCTACCTCACCACCGAGAACGGCTGTAGAGAAGTCGAGTACGAGATTGTAGTAGAGATCCTTGTCCTTACGCTCAAAGTTCTCACTCTTTTCTACACGTACAATCACCTGAAGATCGCCGTTTACACCATTGTGCTTACCAGCGCCTCCCTTTCCTGGAACTGTTACAACCATTCCGTCATCTACACCAGCTGGGATGTTGATCTCTACAACCTCCTCACCAGCTACGATTCCGTCACCGCCGCAAGCCTTGCACTTGTTCTTGATAATGTGACCTTCGCCGCCGCAAGTAGGGCAGGCAGCCTGGGTTTGCATGGTACCGAACATAGAGCGAACGGTGCGGACGGTGTAACCTGTTCCGTGACAAGTAGGGCAGGTCTCAGGCTGAGAAGCACTCTCGCATCCTGTACCGTGGCAAGAAGAACATGTTACGTGCTTGCGAATCTTGAACTTCTTGGTGCATCCTGCGAAAGCCTCTTCCAAAGTAAGCTTAGCCTGCACGCGCAAGTCTCTACCCTGGTACTGCTGTGGCTGGGCACTTCCGCCAAATCCGCCGAAACCGCCACCGAATCCACCGTGACCGCCGAAGATGTCGCCAAACATCGAGAAGATGTCGTTCATGTCCATACCTGCGCCACCGCCGAAACCGCCAAATCCTCCCTGAGGACCGTTGAATCCAAACTGATCATACTGCTGGCGCTTCTGAGGGTCGTGAAGAACCTCGTATGCTTCGGCAGCTTCCTTGAATTTTTCCTCAGCCTCCTTGTTGCCAGGGTTGCGGTCTGGATGATATTTGATGGCTATCTTGCGGTAAGCCTTCTTAATTTCGTCTTCTGATGCCTGCTTATCTACGCCCAGCACCTCGTAATAGTCTCTCTTTGCCATTTTTCTCTATATTTTTATTGACCTACTGCTACTTTAGCGTGACGAATCACCTTGTCGTTGAGGGTGTAACCAGTCTGTACGCAGTCGATTACCTTACCCTTCTTGTCATCGCCCATTCCTGGTACCATAGCGATTGCCTCGTGGAAATCTACATCGAAATCCTTGTCTGTAGTCTCAATCTTCTTCACGCCGAGACCTTCGAGTGTCTTGATGAACTTGTTGAAAATCATCTGTACACCTTCCTTGATAGCCTTAGGATCTTCGCTCTTGTCGGCGAGTGCGCGCTCAAAGTCGTCGAGGACAGGAAGGATGGCAGAGATGGTCTTCTCGCCACCATTGAGAATCAGTTCAGTCTTCTCCTTCATGGTGCGCTTGCGGTAGTTCTCAAACTCGGCAGTCTTGTAAAGCAAAGCCTTCTTGAGCTCTTCTATTTCCTGCTGAGCCTTCTTCAGAGGGTCAACTTCTGCCTTGTCTGACTCTTTGTCGGTATTCTCTGTCTGACTGTCAGTGTCAGCCGACTTTGTGTCAGTCTTTTCAGCATTCTGCTCATCCCCCTTGTTCTCTACGTTATCGTTATTCTGGGTAGCGTTCTGTTCAGCATTCTCATTGAGAACCTGTTCCTTTGCGTTACCGTCCTCTATATTAATTTTCTTTTCTTTTGACATAGCCTTAAATTTTTTAAACATGATTATTCTTTTATTGGTTGTTTTGACAAAAAGTGTGCCAACTCGATTCTCATCGAATTGGCACTTGTATAAAACTAAATGAATTAATATGTTTTTCTATTATTATTGTACTCCGTACATTTTAGCCTTCTGCTCCTTGATAGCCTCATCGTAGATGTACTCATCATAAGACATCAGCTTGTCGATGGTTCCAGAAGGAGTGAGCTCAATGATACGGTTTGCTACGGTGTTAATGAACTCGTGGTCGTGGCTGGCGAAGAGTACATTGCCCTTGAATGCTACCAGGTTGTTGTTGAATGCCTGGATACTCTCCAAGTCCAAGTGGTTGGTTGGAGTATCGAGAATCAGACAGTTAGCGTTCTGCAACTGCATGCGGGCAATCATACATCTCATCTTCTCACCTCCAGAGAGTACGTTTACCTTCTTCAGCACTTCCTCACCGCTGAAGAGCATTCTACCTAAGTAACCCTTCATAGCCACCTCGTTGCCCGGACCATACTGGCTCAACCAATCTACGAGGTTCATGTCGCTCTGGAAGAACTCTGTATTGTCGAGTGGGAGATAGGCTGTTGTGATAGTCACACCCCACTTATACTCACCTGCGTCAGCCTTGCGGTTGCCGTTGATGATCTCGAAGAGTGCGGTCATCGCCTTAGGGTTGTGAGAGAGGAATACTACCTTCTCGCCCTTCTCGATATTGAAGTTTACATTGTCGAAGAGTACTGTTCCGTCCTCATCGCAAGCCTTTAAGCCCTCAACCTCCAGAATCTGGTTGCCTGGTTCTCGGTCCATCTGGAAGATGATGCCTGGGTACTTACGGCTAGAAGGGCGGATTTCTTCAACATTCAGCTTCTCCAACATCTTCTTGCGGGATGTGGTCTGCTTACTCTTAGCCACATTGGCAGAGAATCGGCGGATGAACTCCTCCAGCTGCTTCTTCTTCTCCTCGGCCTTCATCTTCTGATTCTGAGCCTGACGGAGAGCCAGCTGAGAACTCTCGTACCAGAAAGAGTAGTTACCGGCAAACATAGTTACCTTACCAAAGTCGATATCCACGGTCTGTGTACTGACAGCATCGAGGAAGTGACGGTCGTGAGAAACCACGAGAACGGTCTGCTCGATATTGCTGAGGTATTCCTCCAGCCACTCTACAGTGTCGAGGTCGAGGTCGTTGGTAGGCTCATCGAGGAGGAGGTTGTCTGGGTTACCGAAGAGAGCCTTCGCCAACATCACGCGCACCTTCTCTGTGTTAGAAAGCTCACCTACGAGCTTGTCGTGGCGATCTTCCTTTACGCCGAGGTTCTGAAGCAACTGGGCAGCATTGCTCTCAGCCTCCCAACCGTTCATCTCGGCAAACTTAAGCTCCAATTCTGCTGCGAGGTTACCATCCTCTTCAGTCATCTCAGGCTTAGAGTAGAGGCGCTCGCGCTCCTTCATATTTTCCCACAAAGGCTGATGACCCATCAGAACGGTGTCCATCACGCGGAACTCGTCATACTTGAAGTGGTCCTGCTCCAAAACGGAAAGGCGCTCTCCTGGACCCATCTCCACTGTACCCTTGTTTGGCTCCAGATCGCCGCTTATGGCGCGGAGGAGAGTTGACTTACCGGCACCATTAGCACCGATTACGCCGTAAATATTACCATGTGTGAACTTGAGGTTTACATCTTTGTAAAGCACTCGCTTACCGAATTGAATTGCAAGATTTTGTACTGTAATCATTCCTTATTTCTAAATATCTTTTTATCTGATTTTATCTTTATTTGGGTGCAAAGTTACGAAAAAATATTTGTATATCAATGTTTTATTGGCAAAAGTTACTAATTTTTAGTTAAAAACTGGTCTCCTCTTTGTTATTTTGCAGAAAAGTCTTACTTTTGTAGGCTGAATTGGCGCCAATAGGGGGCTGATTCATCGGTTTGAGTGTTAAGAACAAAAGATGAATCCAAAACACGAATTTGGTTTTAGAACATGAGACAACAAAATAGAAAAGGAAATTTTAGTAAGCATGCCAACAATGCTTATGGCTACGGAAATCCCAATGAATACGACCACTATAAGGTGGAAAAGCCTGCTCAGTTGTTGGAATGGCTGATGGAAAACGTGAAAGGTCCTAGCAAGACCAAGGTGAAGCAGACTCTGCAGGGCAGGGGAATCAAGGTAGATGGCAAAACCATCACCCAGTTTGACTATACCCTGAAACCTGGTATGAAGGTGAGCGTGAGCAAGACCAAGAAGAACCAGGATGTCTTCAAGAGCCGTTATCTCAAGATTGTCTATGAGGATCGTTATCTCATCGTCATCGAGAAGAACGTGGGCATTCTCAGTATGGCTGCCGGTCATTCTACTCTGAACGTGAAGAGTGTATTGGATGATTACTTCCACAAGACCCGTCAGAACTGTCAGGCTCATGTGGTGCACCGTCTTGACAGAGATACTTCGGGTCTGATGATTTACGCCAAGGATAAGCAGACTGAACTGGCTCTGGAAGATGACTGGCACCATAATGTATATGACCGCCGATACGTGGCTCTGGTTTCTGGAGAGATGGAGGAAGATGAAGGTACGGTTGCCAACTGGTTGAAGGACAACAAGGCGTACATTACCTTTGCCAGCGATACTGACAATGGTGGCAAGTATGCTGTTACCCATTTCCATACCCTGCAGCGAACCACTGCACATTCTCTGGTAGAGTATAAGCTGGAAACAGGTCGTAAGAACCAGATTCGTGTTCATACAGCCGATATGGGTCATCCTGTGTGTGGAGACATCAAGTATGGTAACGGTGATGACCCATGTGGTCGCCTTTGCCTGCACGCTTATGTTCTCTGCTTCTATCATCCGGTAACTCATCAGCCAATGGAATTCGAGACTCCGATTCCTAATGAATTCGTCAGAGCGATGAAGGAAGATAACAGACCGTTCGATGAAAGAAGCAGAAATCCTAAGGAGGCAAACCGTAAGCCGTTCAGAAAGGAGGGACGAAATGGATAATTTCATGTATTATGCTTTTGCCCTGGTGGCGCTGGTTGTTGGCCTCTTTATCCTGAAGAAGGTTGCCACCTGCATGGTCAAGATGGTGGTGGGAGCCATTCTCGTAGCTATTCTTGTAGCTATTTATTGGCTTTATTTATCTTAAAAGCGTCTGACCATTTCATATATTTCATAAAAAATAGTCCGGTAAGAATCAAGCTCTCGCTTGCCTTACCGGACTTTACGTTATCTTTTTACCTTTTATAATACCTATTTATATTGTCTTTTTAATTGGTATTGTCTGTATGGTCAAAAATTAGAGGATAGTCTTCACTGCCTCCAACATACCCTTCTCCTGGATGAGGTCGAGGTCCTTCTTTACCAACTCTGTCAAGCCAGGGACAGTCTCATTCAAGTTCTCGTGCCAGATGTAGTCGAAGCCGAGTACGCCCTCTGCTACCTTCTGAGTATCACCGGTAGCCCAAAGCTCTGTGAGCTTGTCCATGATCTTCTGATCGTCGTTTGGCTGGATAGGAGCACCGTCCTCACGAACACCACCCTTATAGTATGTGATGATGGCTGCGAGACCGAATACCAATCCCTGTGGCAACTCACCCTTACGCTCCAAGTAGATTTTCACGCCTGGGAGGTCGCGAGTCTCGAACTTAGGGAATGAGTTCAGCATGATGCTGGTTACCTGGTGGTCAACGAATGGGTTCTCGAAACGCTCCAATACGTCAGAAGCGAATTTCTGAAGCTCGTCCATAGGGAGATTCAATGTCTGCATCAACTCTTCGAACTGTACCTTGTGGATGTACTTGCCCAATACAGGGTGCTCGCAAGCATCGCGAACGATGTTCACACCGCTGAGATATGTAACAGGGCTCAATACAGTGTGAGGACCATTCAGCAAAGTAACCTTACGCTCGTGGTATGGCTTCTCGTTGTCAGTGATGAGAACGTGGAGGCCAGCCTTGTGGGCAGGGAACTCTTCCTGCATCTGCTCTACAGTCATGTTCTCTGCTTTCTCGATAACCCAGAGGTGGAAGCTCTCAGCCTTTACTACGAGGTTATCCTTGTAGCAAACCTTCTGCTGGATTTCCTTGATGGTGTCGCGTGGGAAGCCAGGAACGATGCGGTCAACGAGAGTAGCGCAAACGTAGCAGTGGTTGGTGAACCACTCCTTGAAGCCTTCGTAGTCAGCACCCATATCTTCCTTCCAAAGCTCGATATACTGGTAGATGCACTCCTTCAAGTGGTGACCGTTCAAGAAGATCAACTCGCAAGGCATCAGAATCATACCCTTGGTAGGATCGCCCTCGAAGAACTTGTAACGGTGGAACAGCAACTGAACCAACTTTCCTGGATAAGAAGCTGCAGGAGCATCTGTGAACTTGCAAGAATCATCGAAAGCAATACCAGCCTCAGTTGTGTTAGAGATGATGAAACGCATCTCTGGCTGCTCTGCCAAAGCCAAGAAAGCCTGGTTCTGAGAATATGGATTCAACGCACGGCTGATTACGTCGATACGCTCCAATGTATTGATAGCCTGACCGTTCTCCTTACCCTGAAGATTAACGTGATAGAGGCAGTCCTGACCGTTCAACCAATCTACCATACCGCCAGCCAATGGCTGAACGACAACAACAGAACCGTTGAAGTCAGTTTTCTTATTCATATTCCATACAATCCAATCTACGAATGCACGGAGGAAGTTACCTTCACCAAACTGAATGATTTTCTCTGGCGCTACGCTCTTAGGAGCAGTGCGCTTGTTCAATGCTTTAAGCTCTTTCATGATCTGTTTATATTGTTTGTTATTTGTTTTATTTGTTAGTTTCATAATAGAATGTCATCTATTTCTTTCTCGATACCTATATCTTTCTGAAAAGGAATTCGTACCTAATTAAAAAGGAACCTGTACCTGTTAGAAAAGAAATTCTTATCTTTCTGAAAACTGATGCAAAGGTATAAAAAATATCGGTATCTTATATCGAAAAACCTGAAAAATCGTTCGTAAAGGTTTACGCTTCCAATGCTGAATCTTCAGACAAAGGTAGGGAGAAACTAAATAAGGGAAGAGCTTTTACTGGGATGGAGCCAAATGAGGGAGAGCCTTTACGAGGGATGGAGCGAGATACGGGAGTCGAACCCGCCTCACAGGCTTGGGAAGACTCTCGTATGAATTGGTAATGTGCTGATACTGATGATTTTCAATGCAATTAATGATTGTTCACTCACATATTACTCACAAAAATTATATTATTGTCACAACATAAATCCCTGCGCAAACTCTTTCTGCGTAGAATTTATTCTTTCTAAGCTCATCAACAAGTTTTCTGACGCAAGAGCTTTCTGTTTCTATTAAGGCAAAGTCTAAGCCGATATACCCCATCTTTTCTGTTGCTATTCTAGAGTTTACAAGTTTGTTTACGGCCTCGTCACCTTGGTACATAAAGTATCCGTAGAAGTCTGCGTCTGGTCTTATGTCATCAAATTGTTTCCCGCTGATTATTAACTTGGAACTCGCTTCCGATTCTTCGAAAAAGCGCACTACATCTTCGCAAGCTCTTGCTAGATCAAATCTATTGTAGATTTTCCCGTCAAGGATTTCTTTAGCTGTTTTCATATATCACTACTTATTTCAATTTTCTTGTTTTCTTTTTCTTCGTAGTTTGAGAAGTATTGCACCTGCATCTCATGCTTGATGTTGTCTATGCTTAGATATATAGACCTCTTCGAGCCTTTGGATGGGTTGTAGTGCCACATATACATATCAACTCCTTCCCATTTCATGTCCCCGTTTTCCCCTTTAGGGTACTTCTGTTTGTATTGCTTGAGAAGTGTGAAGTATGCGTCCTCCAGTTCGCTTTGAGTCCTATTTTCGAAAATGAACTTTACTTGCGTGATAGAATCGTTGCTAGTGTCGTAATGCACTTCTTCTCTTACGTTAGTAAAACCCGCAAATTTTACCTTGAACTTTTTTACTCCAGAAACCGTTTCGTAAGGTTTGTATCCCCTTGTCGCAAGGAAAGCTGCGTATTTCTTGCTGGTTGTATATATGTCTCTTCCCATTACTACTTGCGAATAAGAAGCACTGGAGAATAATGCTGCTGTTAATATGATTAATATTCTCTTCATAATATCAACATTTATAATTAATTATATTGCCTTTAATGACCCAAGAACCTTGAACACTTTCGTTATAGCCTCCTTTGGTATCTCCTGATCCTCGAACTCCTCGTTGTATGAGTGAAGAGTGAAATGCTCTTCGTCCGAACCCTTGCGGATGATCTTCACTGTTCTGAGGTCGTTAGTCGTCATAATGGCGTACACTTCGTTCATAGGCAAGAACTCATTCCAATCAAGAATCTGCTTCAGAGCTATGATGTCTCCGTTGCTTATAAGGGGCTTCATGCTGTCACCTGATGTTCGGCACCAGAAATCCGTCTTCTCGTAGCCTGGTACTGAAATATGCTTCATAGGCACGTTAGGAGAGTCATTGTACATCTCGCTAAAGCCCAACGCAAAGTCTACGTCATAGAAAGGCTTTGCGTCTTCTCCGTACGCGCATTGAGTGAACGCCTTGTCGATTGACCGGTTAAGCGAATCTTTATCGAATCCTAACGAATAGGTTCGTTTCTCGCCTTCTCCGGTTTCGAGCCATTCCCTGTTCACACCTAGGGCATCACAGATTAATTTGACATCTCTAGGCATAACTGGAGATTCTCCTTTCATCTTCTTGCGGAACCCTGACGGATCAATCCCCACCTTCTTAGAGAAAGAATTGGCGTTATCAGCTCCTTCCGACATGAGAACCTTAATTCTCCCGATAATTCCTTCTTTTTCCATAATTAAGTTTTGTATATGCAACTAAAAAGCCGCAAAATGTTAATAAATATTTATTATCCCGAAAAATATCGGGATTTCTTTGGAAGTTTCGGGATTTTTCCATACCTTTGCAATCGTCAAACTGGTAAAAACAGAAAGACGAAATGCGGAGGGACTGAGTTTTATCCCATTCCAAGCAACTCTACACTGCAAAGATACGGGTTTTTCTTGGTTTCTCCAAATATTTTTAGTTAATATGAGTAAAAACAATAAAGTTTAAGCGATGAAAGCAAGTAAAATACAAGTTAGTGATATCCGAAGTATCGGAGTAGGCGGTTCTATTACCGTCGAGCTTCCTAGTTACCTTGCTTGCGTCTCTGCCAAAAATACGGTCGGCTACGTCAAGAAGGCTTACCCTAGAACTGATGGCTGCACTTACTATTGCAGAATCAATGGTAGCACGATTACAATCGGAGTGGTGGAAGCGGAAAAGGTCAATCGAAGGAAGAGGGTCATTGAGCAGTAAACTTATAAAAGATTTAAGTATGGAAGAGATTATTAGGTTTAACGTAACAACGATGAAAGCTATAAGCAAAGAAGGTGAGCTTTATTCGCTCAACGATTTGTGGAAGCTTCTTGGCTCTCCAAAATACAAAGAGCCTAAACGCTGGGTCCTTCTGCCAGATTCTGTCAGATACATTGAAAAAGAGATAGAAATAGAAAAGGACGAAAAATCTGTCCTTTTATCTAAGAAGGGCAGAAACGGAGGTTCCTATGGAAGCAAGCGAGTTTTTGTCGAATATGCGAGGTATCTTGATAAAGGTCTTGCAGTTCAGATAAACGACCTCTTTCTACAAGAGTTGAAAGCCCAGGGAAATCCGGACTTATATCTTGAACGTTATCGTTCGTCATACAAAAAGAAAGGTAAAAGCGATGACTGGATTGATAAGAGAATGAAGAGTATTAATACTCGAAATGAGCTGACAAGTACGTTGAGCCATCACGGAGTTCATGGTGACGGATTTAGAAGATGCACGAATGCTTCTTACGAAGGTCTTCTTGGCTGTAAGGCTCCTGCTCTTCGCAAGCATCTCGGAATTGAGAAGAAAGACAGTATAAGAGACAACATGAGTAAGACTCAGCTTACTGCTCTCGAATTGTCCGAGGATTTGGCCAAGCAACGCATCGAGAAGAGAAACCTATATGGCGTCGATCCTTGCGAAGCTGCTTGCAAAGGAGCGGCTGAGGTAATTTCTGTTGCAGTTAGTAAATTTTTAAATAGTTGAGTTATGGATGAGTATAGAAAAGAAATTTTTAAAAAGATAAACTCAGCCCACAAGGAGTTGAATAAGTTTGAGGCTGTTGTTAGAATATCAAGAGGTGCTAATACGGATTTCGAGAAAGGTGTCAATGACATGTATGATTCTCCAGAGGCAGGCGGAGGAGTCATTGACAACGCAGTGAGCGTCAGTACCGGTACTATAATATATGACGAGGAATGCCAGACAGATGTCATTACCATTAAGATATATGGGCCAGATGACGAAGAGAAAGAGGCACACCTAAGCAAGGATGACGCTATAGACCTCATTCGTTACTTAGCTACAGCTGTCAGTTTACTAAGAAATTAGCCTATGCCTCGCAAGAAAGTATCAGTTGAGCCTGTTGAAAAGATATGGCTCTCCACAAAAGAGTTCGCCAAGTATATTGGTATGAGCACAGGATACATACACGACTTGAGAAAGAGCGGCCAGATTCATCACTACATGCTAGGCAACACCGCATTCTTCAAAAAGTCTGATGTTGATGAGTTGATTGAAGGACACAAGGTATGTTGATGTCCAAGAATAGAATACTTTAACATATTTTATATATAATTGAATTTGCCCGTGAGGGTTTCTGAAAAAAACTCATTGTTAGTTGGGTATTGTTAGCTTAGTTCACAGCGGTGAATAGCGGAGCGGATTTTTAATTGGTTAGTCCGCTCCAAAATGGACCAGTAGCTCAGCGGAAGAGCAATCCCCTCCTAAGGGATAGGCCACGAGTCCGAATCTCGTCTGGTTCACACTCTCTTACTAATTCCGTTTCGTGTGTATCTCGAACGGTGCAAATGTAAGTCCACGACCTTATAAAGTAGGTAGTCCGTGCAGCTACAATCTTGCATCAGTAGAGATTCTAAAAGGATAGGAGAAGTAGTTCTTTGACATATTGGACATATAGCGCATTATAGCGTTAGTGTACGTGTAAGATAGTACGGGTAGAGCGGATTTAATTATCTCAGGTCGGGAACCTATAGCGAAGATGCCCAGAAGGAACGCACGTAGCACGGAAGACCAGTTAGACAGGATTTACTCTTTCATAAATTTCCCATCCGCCGAACTGCCACGGAACGAAGAATTGTCGTGGTAAGCGGCGGATCAATGAGAAGAAGATGTAAATCTCTGGCCGAAGGTGCCTGGACCTATCACCCCGGCACCGGAGAGTCAAAGAACCCTATGGCCATGCAAGTCCACCATCGAGAATGGTTGGCGTTGGCAAGCCTCTTATATTATATATAAAAGGTGTAGAATACATAGACTTGAGGTTCTTGCTAATTCAGATAAAAGAGGCGACTGGTGTAATTGGAAGCACAGCGACAACTAGATGATACCGTTCTTATCGTCGTGAGATGGGGGTTCGAGTCCCTCGTCGTCTCCCATAGATTACTTTTGGATTTGGTTAGAGGCACAACAATGCCTCTACGCTGTTTTTTAATTCGGTGTGACATCTGTCTGTGAAGACAGGCTCATATCTTGTTTCTATAGATATTTTGTTAATGTTTTTGCATAACTGTTGCAGCTCGTCTGTGAAGATAGGCTGCACAATACGGATCTGTAGCTCAACGGTAGAGCGCCGGGGACATCATCCGGAGACATGAACGTCCGACTCGTCCCAGATTCACGAAGAATGAAAATTGTGAGTATAATTTTAGTTTTAAATACATTCTGGTTAACTCTCCTGGCGAGGAGGTGATCGTATTTTTATTATATTTAGATTTATTTTTAGTTTCGTGCGCTCTGTACGTGAGTATCGGGCGCCTTAAAATAGCCCATTGTGCGTAGTTGATATATATTCAGGTGGCGTAGCTCAGTAGCAGAGCACCAGGGGAAGGCCCTTGGAGGTCGATGGTGCGAGTCCATCCGCCACTCCAAAAGATACTTTTCATTTTTCCTAAATTTTAATTAAAACGTTGAAACTAGCCCAGTAGCTCAACTGGATAGAGCCGTGGAATCAGCCGCGAGGTTGGGAGTTCGAGTCTCCCCTGGGTTTACTATAAGTTTGTTCATGGAAGGTTTATTTGTTTTATATTATCTTAGGGTCTGAAGGCGTTCAGCAATAAATGATTCAATTATTCCATAAATACTCCTCCCGCTTGTGAAAGTAGGAGGATTGCTTCGTTAGCTCAGCTGGTTAGAGCTGTATTCACCATATTGGACTGCGTAAGTCGCAGGTTCGAGTCCTGCACGAGGCACGGCAATGTATATGTCATAAGTTTTTTAGTTTTTAAGTTTTTAATTGTACAAGAAGGGAGTGAGGTCGTCAATTCGGCCTCCTCCCGATTGTTTTGAGTTGGAAACAATATGAAGGTAAAAAAGACAATAAGAATCCGCAAGGAGAATATCAGGGAGCTCAAGAAGCTAGAATGCGTCGAGAGTATTGAACAGAATGGAATGGACATTCTCGTCCGTTTGAAGCCCGAGCACACAGAAGGAAAGCAGGAGGCCTTCAAGGACGAGTATCTCGTGCAGTGGAATAGCGGTAAGTGGCAGCGCTTCGGCGAGGCAGCGTTCAATCATCTCTACAAGAATCCTGCAAAGGAGGCGGGTGCGGCATGGGACGAGTAGGGTCGAAGAAGTATTACGCTCCCGATGGGAACGAATACGATTCCAGGGAAGAGTACTTGTACATGCAGACCATCCTCGATGATCCTGGCATAAGCTGCATCCACAGGCAGGTAACCATCACGGCAATCAATCCGGTATGGATGATGAAACCAAAGCAGCTTAAGACTAAGGTCAAGTACGAGAGAAGGTCACTGCTTTACGGGCATAACTATACTGCTGACTTCGTTTACCGGGAAGGAGACAAGGTTGTGATATGCGATGTCAAGAGCCTCTATACCTCTAAGCTAAGAGAGTTCTCGATAACGACTAAGGCTGTCGTGGCAAGACTTATCGCCCACAACAGAAAGCGTCACAACGGCGAGTCTGTTGTGATATTCCGCAAGGCTATCAAGATAAAGAAGAACGAGTGGGAAATCGTTGATTACCCTCCTTCTGACTGTACTATTATATAATAAGGTGTAAAAATGAGAAAATATTCTGTTGTTGTATATCTATTCTTTATGCTGATCATTGTCGTGGTGGCGGAGATTATCAATCTCTGCTGTCACTTGCTGTTCGGCAAAAAACCAATCAAAAAGTTTCAGCTATGAGTATCATTATCAATAGTTTTCTGCTGACTGTACTTATGTTCGCAGCAGGTGCGTTTATCACAAAATCCCTTGGTTGGGATAAGGAAGACTAGTAGTTTAATTATAAATATTTTAAATTATGGACAAAGACAAGATTATCGTCAGTGTAGTAATTGACAAGCAGGCTCTTATTGACAGAGCATTCGACATCTCGAAGACTCCTTCTGAGTTTGACGAAATCAAGAAGGTTATCGACGGCAAGAACCAGTTTACTCGTGATATAGACGAGTTTGATGATGAACGCAAGAAGGAGAAGAATACTGAACTCTTCGCCAACGTCGCATTGGATATCATCCTCAGTGACAACCCGGAGCTGGGTATCACAAAGCGACTCAAAGCGCAGAAGAACGCTTATCTCGACAAGATCAAGAAGCTTGATGAGCTCAAGGAGAAAGTAAAAAGCGGAGAGATGCCAGGTGTTGAAGGTCTCCGTATGTTGTTGAAATTAATTGAGGAGGGCGAGTAATGAGAAGTCGTTCAGCATCTTGGTTCGAAACCAAGATTAAGTATCAGAAATGTATGGAAGACGGCTCTGAGAAGGTCGTTACCGAGTCGTACATCGTGGAGGCTCTGTCTTGCACAGAGGCAGAAGCATCTATCATCAAGGAGATGGCTCTTTATAGTCACGGAGAGACCAAGGTTCCTAGTACAAAGAAAGCTAACTTTAATGAGATTTTCTTCTCAGACAAGGACGATGATGACAAGTGGTTCTCGGCAAAGCTCCAGTTTATCACCATCGATGAGAAGAGTGATAAGGAGAAGCGTAGTAATGTCAATTACCTCGTCCAGGCCAAGTCGCTTGCCCGTGCTCTTCGTTATGTTGATGAGGTGATGGGGAAGACCATGATTGATTACGATGCCGTAGGACTTAACGAGACAAAGCTGATGGATGTCTTCGAATATAAGTCAGCTTCCTCTCCGGAAAACAAAGAGAATCAGAATGAGTAGAATTAACGAAATCATCGCATCTATGCCGCCGGGAGTAGCAGCTGCCGTGGTCCACCTTAGAGAGGTTCATTCCTGTCTGATGGATCTCGACACAAATCACGCTAGAGCTCTGGCGGCTAGAGCTATCTTCCTAGACTATATAGAGGGTACGGGAAGAAAGCTCGGTAAGATTCCACGATACTACGAAAGGGTTACTCCTAAGGGAGAAAAGGTTAACGTGGAAACTTACTTCTGTTACATTAATAGAGTACATTAAATCTCAAAACTATGGCAAACAGTAAAATCGCTCCATTCTATAAGAGAAGCTGCCACGATTGCATCCTACTAGGTTTGTGCGACGACCCAAAGGCAAGTAACTCTGGAGACTACGTTTGCAGGCATTGGGATTGGAGGTACGAGTGATTAATTTTAAAACAAAAAAATAAAATGCCAATTATTAAAAAGGATGACGTTACTCCAGAACGTCCGGTTATTATTGTTCTTTATGGTCAGCCTGGTTCAGGCAAAACATCAGTTGCAACTACAGCAGAGGTTCCTTTGCTCGTAGATACAGACAGAGGTTATGACCGCAGTGTTCAGCGAGTAGATACCCTCGTAGCCAACCGATGGGAAGATATCTTGTGCGCTCAGAATGATATGAGCTCCTACAAGACAATCATCGTTGATACCGCAAAAGCAACGCTTGATGATTATCTCTCGACTTATGCAGTTCAGACAGACTATAAGCTGGCGAAGAACACATTGAAGAAGTTTGGCCGTATGGCTGATGATTTCAAGGCATTCGTCAATGTGCTCCGTCAGAATGGTTCGGATATCATCTTTATCTGCCACGACAAAGAGCAGTCTGAGGGTGATATTATCAAGCATTCTCCAGATTGTACTGGCCAGTCCAAGGATTTGCTTCTCCGTATTGCGGATCAGGTAGGCTTCATTTCTCTCATCAATGCGAAACGTACAGTTTATTTCGAGCCTAACGATAACTACGTTGGTAAGAATGTTGCTCAGATTCCTATGACAGAGATTCCTGATGCTACAACACCAGAGTTCGCTACGTTTATGGCTGATATCATCAAGAAGGTAAAGCAGTCTATTCAGTCTAAGTCTGAGGCACAGCGCAAGGCAAACGAACTTATTACTAAGCTGCGTGGAGAGCTTGCGAAGGTCGAGGATGATGAGTCTGCTGCCAAACTCCTGGCTGATTGCAAGGAACTTCCACAGATTATGAAGCCGCCGTTCTTTAACGAGATCAATACCGCTCTCACTGCAAAGGGATTCGTCTTTGCCGATAACAAGTTCACTAAGCCTGCCGAGGACAAGAAATCTGCCACCAAGAAGACAGAGAAGAAGGAAGAGGCTAAACATGCTGATGATGGAAAAAAGTAGCAAGCCACTCGTCAGAGTGACAACTATAGAGTCTTTTAGAAGATACATCGAACAGAGTGAACGTGACAACTTTGAGGTAACGGAGCAGAGTGTTATTGATAATATTGTTGGTGAGTTCCAGGGTAATGAGTATACTAGGGTTGGAACTGCGTTTCACGCCATCGTCGAGACCGGTTGCCAACCCTGCGTCGTAGCCCCTGCTGGTTACCGAACGTTTACTTACTATGGTAAGGAAAAGCAGGAACCCGTGCCGGAGGGCAGAACCTTTGATATAGAAGGATACCCTGTGACGCTTGACCTTTCACAGATTAAGGTTGCCCTGGACTACCGCTACCAAAACATTGAGGCTTTCCACGAGATACGCAAGTATAAAGACTATGGCAGAGCCGTAGTAACCGGATGTGCCGATATGGTAAACGGATTGCAGCTCCGTGACATTAAGACAAAGTATAGTACTCCTTCTGATAGTCAGTACTACGATTCCTGTCAATGGAGATTCTATCTTGATATGTTCGGAGCAGATATCTTCGATTTTGACCTCTTCTGCTTTGATGGTTATAAGCTCGAAAAGCACGGGTATGATGTTCGTGGTCTTCCGCTCATACCTTACACTCCAGCTATCCGTGTTTACCGATATGACGGGATGGAGCAGGACATTCATAACCTCCTAGACCGATTCTTGGATTGGTGTGAACTCAGAGGTTTAACTCAGTATTTATATAACACAAACGTTTAGTTATGGTAGAGATTTGGAAGGATATTCCAGGATTTGAAGGTTTTTACCAAGTTAGCAACTTTGGGAAAATACGTTCAAAATGGAGAAATCGTCATTATAGTGAGTCTTATAGTTATAGAATAATAAAGGGGTGCTATAGTAACACCACAGGATATATAACCGTATTCTTAAGAAATTTAAATGGGGATAAAAGGCAAGAAACGGTGCATAGACTTGTGGCTGAATCTTTTCTTCATAAAGAAAACGGAAAGGAATATATAGACCATATTGATACCAATAAAACGAATAATGCTGTTACAAATTTAAGATGGGTTACAGCAAAAGAGAATAGTAACAACCCTTTAACTTTAAAGAAGTATTCTATAGCATCTATTAAGAAAGCTAAAAGGGGCGGAGCAAATGGTAATGCGGTAGCTGTTTATGTATATGATTTAAACAAGAAACTTCTATCGACTTTTTCTTCAGCTATCGAGGCTGCGACTTATTTTAATGTAAAATACAGCAGAGTGTTGCATAATATAAATAAAGAACAAAACCATGTAAATGGGTATATTTTTAGTAAAAATAAACTTTAATTATGGCAGACATAACAGGAAAAATCATCGCAGTGTTGCCGACAAGAAGCGGAACATCTGCTAGGGGAACACAATGGAGTTCGCAGACAGCTGTCATCGAAACTCACGAGCAGTATCCTAAGAGGGTCGCTTTTGACGTGCTTGGTGACAAAATTACAGAGTTTAATTTGCAGGTTGGCGAAGAAGTCACAGTATCTTTTGACATAAATGCCCGTGAGTTCAACGGAAAATGGTTCAACTCTGTAAACGCTTGGCAGGTTATTCGCCAGGGCGGTCAGCAGGCTCCTATGCAGGGTGGCTACAATATGAATCCTCAGGTAGGCGCACAGGCGGCACAAGCAGCGCAACAGGCAGCTATGGCCGGAGCACCAAACCCGATGAATCCAAACAATCCGTTTCCACCGGCACAGCAGCCAGGAGCACCGGCAGGGCAAGCTGATAATTTACCCTTCTGATCTGGCGGTCAAGCTGAAACTGATTAAAGATACATTCAACGCAGAAATAGTGTATGATGTATAACACCAAGAATCCTCTTGAAGTGCAGAATCTCAGACTGAGGATAGAGAAGCTGATTGAAAAGCAGAGTATGGTAGAGGTCGTGGAAAAGAAGGCAAAGACACTTCAGCAGTTGAAGTACCTTCATACAATCCTCGCTTACTTCGGCTTGCAGACCGGCAACACTCTAGATGAAGTCAAGACCTGTTACTTCAAGAGGATCGTCAATAGAGACTTGTTCGTGCGGCAGAAGCGCGATGATCTGCTCGGAACAGATAGGGAATACGTAATATCAACCGCAAAGCTTACGAAAGAAGAGCTGTCTGTGGCTATCGAACGTTTCAGAAACTGGGCTAGTAACGTAGCCGGCATTTATATTCCCTCTTCTGAAGAGTATATAGCGCTTCTGCACATCGAACATGATATTCAGAATTCCAAACTATATTTATAAATAATGATGTTACCTAAAGAAATTAGACAGAAGTCAGGCGAGTTATTCCCGAATGACTTGGAAAAGCAGAAAATCTTTTGTCTGGGTGCTGCATTCTCGTTAGGAAAAGATTTATCTGACTTTGAGGAAGAAGGGCAGCAAGAGGAGTTTTATCCTTGCCAGGAAGCTCTTGAAATGTGGCTTGCATACAAGAAAGAAAAGCATCAGACTTACAAGCCTCGTGGGTTAGAAGCTCTTAAAAAGAAACTTCTACAGTTGTCAAATGGAAATCCAGAATACGCAAAGGTTATCGTTGAGCATTCTATGGGAAACAACTATTCCGGGTTGTACGCTCCGAAAAATAATAGCATAAATAGTTATGAACAGCAGCAACGAACTTTCAATAAGATCAACTCAATCCTTGCCGGATGAGTACAAAAAGGCAATCGAGGAATTTGGCGCGCAATACGCTTTGTTCTTGAATAAATACCCGACTCTTCAAAAGAGAATCAGCAGCGTTCCTACGGTGTATGACTCTGTAAAGAACGGCGGACTTTCGTTCGTGGAAATCGACAAGTATTTCAAGGAAGGAGCAAGCGAATGGTGGATCAAAACAATGGTTATTGACCTGTTTATGGTTATAGGTGCATTCGATGCTACTACTCCTTATCAGTTCAAGGCGATTGCACAGCGTATCAGGCAGGAATATTACCATGTATCTCCAGGAGAGCTTACACGATTCTTCTATGAATTCTCCATTGGTGAGTACGGTGAGATTTATGTCGGCAGGACTTTAAATCCACAGAAGTTATTCATCGCTCTCGACAAGTACATGTGTAAGGTGTACGAGAAGAGAGTCGAGATTGAGAGTCAAAAGAATGTATTACGTCAGAAGAAAGCGGACGAAGAAGCTAGGAGAAACGCCGTATCTTATGAAGAGTACTGCCGGCTGAAAGGTATTGATATTAAGAAATCGCCTCTTGAGGTTTTAAACAGAAAGCTTGAAAGAGAATCAAAACGTGACAAAGATGGCGGACGTAAGTAAAATGGCAGAGGATTGGCTTAACGAGCATCCTGATGCAACAAAGAAAGAAATATGGATGGCTGGTTATTGGAAATCTACCGATAACTGGTGCAACCGAACCAAATGAATTTTAGAATTATGACACAGAAAGAACGTATCGAGAACGCTACCACAAAGCAAGCGGTAGTGTTCATCTGGATCTACTCCTGGGTTATTGTAAGAAACCTAGGAAGAGCAATCAACAAGGCGGTACACAAACTGCCTTGGTTGTTCATAGTTGTAACAATAGTAATATCATTCATCGTTAGCTTCGTCTTCATCTCGAAGGCTAGAGCAGAACGAGATAACTATAATCAGAAATTAGTTCACGCAACACAGCAGCTCGATAGCTTCTATGCTGCATACGGAAACTTAAAGTAATATACAATGAAAAAGCATAAACATACAATAGTTATGATTCTGCTCGTTATTGCAGCTTTCATCGCAGGTTACGGATTCATCTGTTTTATGGTTGAACACGTTTTCCTTTCGCTCCTGATGGTCTTCTGTATCAGTTGTGCATTGGCAGTAGAGAGGGAGGTGTAGTATGCAGACAGGATGGAACCCGATTTTCTCTAGACCGGTGTTAGCTAGAATTCCGGTCAAAGTACCTACCGAAGAGCAGGTGAATCGCTTCTATATGCTCTTCTATTCTATGGTCGGTGGTTTTGCCTCAATCGTTCAGACCCAGATTACAGACACATACAACCTCATCAAGGAGAACAAGAAAATCTTCCGCTTCGAGGCTAAGAAGAGAATTACGGAAGCAAAGGAGTGCTCTGACGAACTCATCGATGCCTTCATGCACTATATGAAGGAATGCGGTATGTCCCAACTCTGGATGGATATGACTGATAACATCGAGGATGACTTGAAGCTGGACGTACAGAAATGCTTCTATGCCATCGATAACCAGTTCCTCAAGCATCACGTCAAAGAGCATAAAATGTACACAATGCTCCTGATGTCTGAACTGATGAGCAGTATGCTTGTAAGCTCGGTAGAACGCTTTGCTGAGATGATGGATAAGTACAACGGTATCCACGCCGTCAACATCGCAGAACGCTTCACGAATCCTATCCGGGGAGTTTATGCTCGTATGCGCAATGCTATGGAGATTCTCTACCCGGTCAAGGTCGATGATGAGGTGTTCTCTGAATGCCCGGACAAGTTCAACCTCGGCTTCGAGATTATCGGCCAGAAGGTACTCGACTGGAAACGAGCCGAGAACGCCCTAGCAAATGCCTGTATCCTAAACGGATTCAACCTTAATGCTGACGGCGAATTCCTGGAGAATGAGCAGGATAATACCGGTACTCCTTGGAACGAAACTCAGACGAGAGCCTTGGCTGTCGCTTATTCGAACACCTCGAATAAACAGATTGCCAGAATCCTCGGCAGAAGTGTTTACGAGGTTACAAAGCAAGCTAAGAAACTCGGATTGAAGAAATCTGAGGAATATCTTAGAGAAACTAGAATAGCTAACTTAAAACATAAGAAAAATGAAAAAGAAATATAACGAGGAGTTGTAACTATGGAAGATTTACCTGTAGGCGCAGAAATCATCTTAAAGGTGGTTGAAAGTGAGAAAGAAGAATGCAATGGCTGCTTTTTCGATGAGATAAGTAGCAATATCTATGAGAATGTTTGCGGTGATTTTAATTGTAGCGCAAGCACTAGAAAAGACGGAAAGAATGTTCAATTTAAAAGAGTAAAGTGATATGGAAAAAGAAATTAAGATAGCGGAGAGATTGGCACTACTAATGAGTGGAAAGGAGGTGAGGGATGAAAGGATTATGTAGTTACTGCTCCAGATATTTTTTTTTGTAGCAAAAGACCCAAACAAAATGAGGAGGATGTAATACTTTGTTCAAGCTTTACCCAGAATAATGATAACGAAGAAAACATTTGGGAGCAGAGAAGATATGAGATAGCAAAAGATGTTGCATCAGGTCTTGTACAACGTCCTAACTCTATGTATGACAGTGTTGTTAATTCTGCCATCAAAATCGCAGATAAATTAATAGAACGTTTAAAGGAGAAGTAAGTTATGATAGACGATAAGAAAATAGAAGAAGCTGCATTTGATTATAACGATGGTGAGCTTACGAGTGACAAACTCATTAGAGCAGCATTTATATACGGTGCTAAGTGGGCAGTCAACGAGTCTTTGAAGGATTTATGGCATCCTGCTAGCGAAGTGCCGGATAAAGATAGAATATATAGCCATATTCTATATGAAATAGATGGAGGGTACGACCTTAATGGATTCAATACAAAAATGATTCCAATAGGTGAAAATTGGACATCTTTTGTTGAGAATAAGAATATCAATCGTTGGCTCTATATTGGTGATTTGTTCCCAAAGGAAGGAGGTGAGAAATGAAAGAGCTTAAAGTTGGAGAAAGAGTAACTATTATTCTTGAAGCTGTTGAACATGTCACTTGTGAAGGATGCTTCTTTAAAGGAGTGGCTGGCTGTTGTGGCGCATCTCCACTTGGATTGAAGTGTCTTCCTGAATATCGTTCAGACAAAAAGAATGTAATCTTTAAAGAAGTTAAGGAGTAAAGCGTATGAATGGATTATTATCAATGATTGGAATAAAAACAGAAATAGATTATCAGATGAGTGATTTTCCTTTTTATCTTCCACGTGTTAGATTTAATGTTCCGAAAGGAAGCGTTCCATCTGATAGCCAGAAGTGTCAGCCAAAGGCACAGCATGAGTTCACCATCAAGGGTGTTAAGATTATGGCAGCTTCTAAGAAAGATGCTATTAAGAAGTTTAATCATCGTAAAAAGTAAAGTGTATGTTATACGAAGCAAAACAAGGGACAAAAGCTTACGAGTACATTAAGGGTATTCTCGATGCTGAAGAAAAAGAGCGTCAAGCCTATATGGAAAGAGTGAAAGAAGCCGTAGGCTTCGAGTTTGATAAGTGGCAAGGCTATCAGCCTAACCGCAGTTTGCTGCGAGAGTACAAGATAACCGCTATCTTGGTACCATCCGAGCGATACGAAATGCTGGATAAGAAGGTATGGAGAAAAGAAGATAGCAAAACTCTGGAGGACGGCTATTATATCGCCGTAGCACCAAATAAACGTGGCAAGCAGGGCAAGGCAATATCAGCCGCCCTAGAATCTTTCAAGCCAGCAACCAACTTCTGGGATTTGATGAGAAAATTGAGCTTATGTGAACCCGATTCCCGCAGCTTTTCCATCACTCAGCTTCTCCGTCACAAAGACCGCATCTTCGCCTTCTTCGATGATAGCATTCGAGCCGAGAAACGTAACTCTGATTTCAAGGAAATCACGATAGGTGAGTATGATGATTTCATTAATAGCAAAGATTAAAGCGTATGGAACAGAAGTTTATTATTGGTGATATTGTTGAGTATGACAACAAAATCATGGTTGTTAATGAGCCAAGAGACGGAAGACACTTTGACTTGTCTTGTCCTAAAGAAGGATTGGTGTACTGCTTTGTTGGTGTTGATGAGATAAAGCCAGTGAATATCACTCCTGCCATATTAGAGAAAAATGGTTGGGATAAAGAAGGAAAAGACGGAAGTGTATTTTCTTTATCAGAAGCATTTATGGGAGGTGATGAAGATGATGAAGATAACTATACCTGTTTTCAACTTTATTATCAAAATAAGAAGGATGGTTGGGTTATAGATATGCGTGGAGAGCCATTAAAATTTGAGATTCATTATATCCATGAACTCCAGCACCTTTTCTTCGGTCTTGGTATTAATCACGAAATGGAGGTGTAGGTATGAATATAATTACGTTTGGTAAATATAAAGGTAT
>ERZ834722.981-NODE-981-length-29358-cov-198.658738_pt1 | contig 29358 bp, 17 predicted proteins | sample MGYA00519576_ERZ834722 | MGnify/ENA primary metagenome ERZ834722 (study PRJEB31850, sample SAMEA3708759) | human gut metagenome | biome: human gut; feature: human-associated habitat; material: faeces | place: China | collected 2014 ...
ACATTGACCGTCACCACATGCACATCGTGACCATCCGGGTGGATGAGAACGGCAAGTGTTTGGATAGCCGATACAACTACCACAGGAGCAAGGCTATCACCAGTGACTTGGAGGAGAAGTACAATCTCAACAAGGCAGACCGCAAGCAATGCCAGGCAGACAATCCACTCCGTAAGGTGGATGTAAGCCAAGGCTATGTGAAGAAGCAGGTTGCCAATACTGTGAAATCACTCTGCGCCACCTACATGTTCCAGTCCTTAGGCGAATACCGTGCACTTCTTTCCTTATATAATATATCCTTGGAGGAGGTCAGAGGCGAAGTTGGCGATCGTGAGTATCATGGTTTCGTCTATTCTGCCACGGACGGGCAGGGCAACAAAGTTGGAAATCCTTTCAAGGCTTCCAAGATTGATAAGTCTGTCGGTGTGGAGGCAATAGAAAAACGGTTCGCTTATTCAGCCAAGAAGTTCAAGGAGGACAAGAAACTCTCCGAGATGACCAAACATAGTGTGGAGGCAGTGTTGAAGCAGACTTACCATAAGGATAAGTTCGTTGAACTGCTGAAAGCAAAGGGCATTGATGTTGTTTTCCGCCATACAGCTGACGGCCGTATCTACGGAGCAACATTCATTGACCACCGCACCCAAAGCGTTTTCAATGGTTCAAGGCTTGGAACGAATCTTTCTGCCAATGCCATGCAGGAGCACTTCACCTTGCCTTACGAGAATGAGCAACCGATACCGCTTACCATTCCAAAAGAAAAAGACTCTGGCTTGGAGCAGGAACTTCAAGGTTCTGGCTTGTTCGATGAGTACGGCAGCGGTCTTGGACTTATGGCAGGGAATGGTTCTTCCAACGAGGCACAGGAAACAGCATTCGATAGAGAGTTACGCAGAAAGAAAAAGAAACGAAAAGGGAGAAACCTTTAATCGTATTATCAAGGTATAACTTCAAAACAGAAAAACAATGGAACAAGAAGACGATTTGAGAGCATTGGGAAAAATAATGGATTTTCTCCGTGCTGTGAGTATCATACTCGCAATTATGAATGTATATTGGTATTGCTACGAGGCAATGCACATTTGGGGAGTGACAATCGGGGTGGTTGACAGAATCCTGATCAACTTCAACCGTACAGGTGGTTTGTTTCATTCTATCCTCTACACAAAGTTGTTCTCGCTTTTACTCTTGGCACTCTCATGTCTTGGAACCAAGGGCGTAAAGGCAGAGAAGATGAGTTGGAGCAAGATTTGGACGGTTCTTGCCGTAGGCTTCTGTCTGTTCTTCCTCAACTGGTGGATATTATTGTTGCCTATATCTAATTTGGGCAATGCCACGCTGTACATATTTACAATGACAGCGGGTTATATCTGCCTGTTGATGGGAGGACTTTGGATGAGCAGACTTTTGAAACACAACCTCATGGAGGATGTCTTCAATAATGAGAACGAGAGCTTCATGCAGGAGACCAAACTCATGGAGAACGAGTATTCCGTCAATCTGCCAACACGATTCTATTACAAGAAAAAATGGCAGAGAGGATGGATCAACGTGGTCAATCCGTTCCGAGCCACCATCGTGTTAGGTACACCGGGTAGTGGCAAGTCTTTTGCTGTAGTGAACAACTACATCAAACAGCAGATAGAGAAGGGGTATTCAATGTATATCTATGATTTCAAGTTTCCCGACCTTTCTACGATTGCCTACAACCACATGATGAACCATCAGAATGGATATAAGGTCAAGCCCCAGTTCTATGTCATCAACTTTGATGATCCTCGCAGAAGTCATCGCTGCAATCCGATTCACCCGGATTTCATGAGTGACATTTCCGATGCCTATGAGAGTGCATACACCATCATGCTCAATCTCAACAAGACGTGGGTTCAGAAGCAGGGCGACTTCTTCGTGGAGAGTCCGATTATCCTCTTTGCAGCCATCATCTGGTACTTACGCATCTACAAGAACGGAAAGTATTGCACCTTTCCCCATGCCATCGAACTGCTCAATCGCAGATACGAGGATGTCTTTCCGATACTGACGAGCTATCCCGAACTGGAGAACTACCTATCTCCGTTCATGGATGCCTGGCAAGGTGGAGCGATGGAGCAGTTGGCGGGTCAGATTGCCAGCGCAAAGATTCCGTTGTCACGAATGATCTCACCACAACTCTACTGGGTAATGTCCGCAAGCGAGTTTACACTCGACATCAACAATCCCAAAGAACTGAAGATTCTATGTGTCGGCAACAATCCCGACCGTCAGAACATTTATGGTGCTGCACTCGGTTTGTACAACAGCCGCATCGTGAAACTCATCAACAAGAAGGGACAACTCAAATCATCCGTTATCATTGACGAGTTGCCGACTATCTATTTCAAAGGCTTGGATAATCTGATTGCTACGGCACGAAGCAACAAGGTTGCCGTCTGCCTGGGTTTTCAGGACTTCTCGCAGTTGGTTCGCGATTATGGAGACAAGGAGGCTAAGGTGGTTATCAATACCGTTGGTAATATCTTCAGCGGACAAGTCGTTGGCGAAACCGCCAAGACTTTATCCGAGCGTTTCGGCAAGGTGCTCCAAAAGCGCCAGTCTATTTCCATCAACCGTCAGGATGTCTCTACATCCATCAATACCCAGATGGACAGTCTCATTCCGCCAAGCAAGATTAGCGGACTCACCCAAGGTATGTTTGTCGGCTCTGTTTCCGACAACTTCACCGAACGCATAGAGCAGAAGATCTTCCATGCCGAGATTGTCGTTGACACCGACAAGGTAAAGCGAGAGGAAAGCCATTATCAGCCTATCCCTATCATCAACGACTTCAAGGATGCCAATGGCAATGACTGCATGAAGCAAGCTATTCAAGACAACTACAATCAGATAAAGGAGGATGTCAAGCAGATTGTCAAGGACGAACTGGAGCGCATCGCTGCTGACGAGAATTTGAAACACTTGATACAGAAATAAAAACGACAAAGGCAGTGGAACAAATCTTCACTGCCTTTGTCGTCTTTCTATTTTAATAATGCCTTGCCTTTTTCTGTAAGCATATATTTTTGTCCCGGATGCTTTGGATTTTTAGGGTATTTCATTGAAATTAGACCTTCTTCCAAAGCAGGGGTAAGATAAATTCTCAGGAAATTAACCCTATCCTTCAATTTTAAGAGAGACATGATTTCTTTTACTGAATATTCATTGGTATTTACAACAGAAATCAGCTCCTGAACAAATTTTGTAGCTTGTTGGGTAGCTTGTTGGGTAGCTTGTTGGGTAGCTTGTTGGGTAGCTTGTTGGGTAGCTTGTTGGGTGTTTACCACACTGCTCCTATTATACTTAAACACGACCCACACAAAATTACCATCAGTATTGAATTCTGGAGCAGGCAAGCCTACACGTTTGCATTCATCAACCATTGTACCTATTCCACGTCCCCAACTCTCCAATATCTTGCTCTTATAGAGTACGTTGGCGATAATTGGATTCTGTGGCTTGGAGTCATGTTCCTGTATAAGACGTTCTATAGGCAAGTCGGCAGGAAAAGTTCCTGTATTTCTTATTTCAACACGATCATCGTAGATAGCGATGCTTACAGAACTACCCGGTTGATGATACGAGCGATGGCAAAGTGAGTTGATGCAGCTCTCTCTTAAAGCCTTGTACGGAATGCTCAACTCTTCATCACGATAAAGACCATTTATCTTACCAGACAGTGAGAGATGCTTAAAGAAAAATGCCATTGCGGCATCAAGCAATTCATAAATGTTACCTTCCGCACGTTGGTTGTCTATAAACTCTTCTTTTGTTGTTCCTCTGAAACGAGCCATACGCACAAGGCATTGTGGATAGCCATACAAATTCTTGCCAAACAATACTGCGGCAGCATTGTTTAGTTTCCCAACATGGAGCAGACCGAATTTTTTCAAGATTACAGGTATCTCCTCGCGAATGGTTGTTTCTGGAAGTCTTCCGTTTCGTATTCCCTCACGGACAGCACCGAGAATGGCATTCTCATCCAAGTCGCTTATTTCCAAATCAGAGTTGATCATTGCCTCCCAACCATATTTGCCGCCTCTTTCCATTAAGAGATGGTTATATCGTTCTTGCGGCATGAAGGTAGTGGTACTTTCAATACGCATATACGCTCTTCCTTTGTAGGTGAACGGACGCATATATCGTGTACATTCAGCATGAATGCATATCACATACTTATTGGTTTCAGGAATAGGCACATACGCTATCTCCAACTCCACGAAAGGCTCAATTCTATTGACTGCCTCTGCAATGGAACGTTTGGTACTGTCGGAGACCTCCTGACCTATAATTTTGCCATTGTCTTTGACACCATAAAGTATATTGCCACCATCACCATTGAGAAAAGCACACAACGTTTCCATCGAGCGATCTAACTGTCCCGTCGATTCCTTGAACTCCAAGTTGCTGCCTTCCTCTAATTCTGCTATTCTTTCTATATCTTGATAATTCATTGTGTCTGCAATTTTTTACGAACCCAGATGGGAGCCAACAAGATGTCCTTCTGGAAATCGTTTGCTGGAACTTTTTTCAAATGACATTTGATGATATTCATCTGTTGTTCTGTTACGTTTCTTTCACCAATTTCTCTCAGCGCCATTACGATAAGTAACATAAGTCTTGAACGATAGGCAAATGTCCGCATTTCAGAGGTATGCTTGAACATAATGCTTTTGCCCTTACCCAATGATACCTTGCGGGAGGAACCATCGGTAACAAAGACAATATCTGATGGCATCTGTGAGGATAATCCTAATAGAATCATGGCATAAGCACCAGTCGAGGCTATTCTTACCTTGTCACGATTTGCAATACCTTCTGCTATTTCTTCCACAGATGGCGTGATAAATCCACTTTCACATTTTTCGTCAATTATTGGATAGCAATAGATTCCTTGGGCTACCCGTATGATGTCTCTGCCTTTGCATAGACGAACCAAGGCAGACCTTACAGCGTCAGATGAAGCTGTATGGGCAAATAAGTCTGGAAAGAACAACGTTCCCCGTTTGGAAGATTTTACTTTCCTTTTTATTTCATTGTAAGCACTCTTCTCTGCCATATCCATTCATTGTTTTGCCACAAAAATACAGTAAATTTGTGGCAAAACCAAATCTTTTTATTCTTTTTCACTATATAATTTGCTTATATGTACAGAGTCGGCATAAATAAGCAGTTTATCCCCAATAAATCTATAAATTAACTCCGAAAGTTGTTCCTACGGCAAGTGTATTCATCCATTCACCGTTTTTTGCTGTGAGAAGGCTGGAGATTGTAATCAAGGAAGAAACGGATGCAATAGTTTTCCTTAGCTTTGTAGGAGAAAGATATTCCACTTCCGAAACAGACGCCACAATTCTTTGGAACGACATTGTCTCCTGAGAGAGAAAGTTTTGGTTAGACGATATATCCGGTCAATAGCTTGCTTCCAATATTCCATCTTGATGTAATGGGGTAAGAAAAGTAAGGTCCAGCCATTGCCATGACGGCATCGAAGGTTTCACATTCCGCGACTTCGCCATTCGACGTTTTATAGTCCAGTGCTGACTACAGAGAAATAGAGCCGTTCTTCTGAGTCGTCGTAAACAGAATTTCATCTCCTCATCCTCTCTCTTTCTTCATCTTGCTCCATTCTTCGGTTTACTCTTTCCTGCATTCTGTCAAGGAAGTAAGTCCTACTTTCGTTCTTGCGCATCTTCATATCCGCATAGATGTGGTAGCACTCCTTTGCATTTACTCCAAGCATCTTGTAGAAATATGCGGCTACTTCCTTCAAAGGTATCTCGCCATCGTTGACACAGCCCAGTTCGTCTATACCATAAATGAGTTCAACAAGGTCGGAAGCTTTGCCAGTCCAACGGATTGGGGTGACTTCATTTGACTTTTCCTTGCCTATGGCATTCGTAGCTACTGGGGCGGAAAGCATATTGGATATCCCCGACTTGGCATGCTGCACCATCTTTCGGATAAACGACAAGGCTTTCTTCACATACATGCAGGGAATATGCTCAGTACCCAAATGCAACAGTGGATGATACTGCAATTCGGTTTCGGCAAATACGAGAGAGTGCATAGCCTCGTGCTGCTCATGAGCCTGGCGGCTAAGGTCTATCACACGACCGATAAAGATGTGGTATTCTACCTGCAATTGGGTTGGGTCTATATTGTCCATACCATCCAAGAGTTTGAAGAACTTTGTTTCTGTCAATATCTGATGCTTCATATCGATAAATATTAAAGGGTTCAACACTAAATGATGCGTGTACACACTTAGTTTTGTACTAAATCCATGCCAGAGAATGGTTTCAAATAATAACGAATTTAAGTAACCATATGATTATCAGTATATAATATCGCGATTAGAAGCTTATTACGTAGCGAAGCTTACAGAAAAAGTGTTTCAAAAATGAAACAACAGTATCATCTCTGAAACACTTATCCGTCACTACTTTAACTTTCTTATATGCTTTATGCCATGATTCTTCATCTTCCGGTACATCGTAGAACGGCTTATCCCCATTGACTTTGCTGTAGATGTGACATTGCCTCCGAACACCTCCAATACCTTTTCATAGTGCTCCTTCTCAATACCGTCTTTTTTCTCCTTCAAATTAGTTGCAGGATGGCTGCATCCTTTGCTCAACATCAAAGTGTCTTCTGTGATTGTATCATTTGCAGATAACAGTACGGCTTGCTGGACCACATGTTTCAATTCTCTAACATTACCAGGCCATGAATATGTCAGCATGGCTTTCTGGGCTTCATCTGTTATAGCCGTAACATGCTTGTTCATCCGCTCATTGGCTTCTTCCATGAATGCAGAAGCCAATGGGAGAATGTCATCTTTACATGATTCGAGTTCTGGCAATTGAATAGTAAACTCACAAAGACGATAATACAGATCTTGGCGGAAACGTTTCTCCTTGATTGCATCCTCCAAATTCTCGTTGGTAGCGGCTATTACTCTTACATCGGCTGTCTTTTCTTCCGTACTTCCCACAGGAGAATATGTTTTCGTCGTCAGGACACGCAGAAGCATCTGCTGTACCTCGATTGGCAAGTTGCCAACTTCGTCAAGAAAGAGTGTACCGCCGCTTGCCGCACCGAAATATCCGTCCTTGTCACATTCAGCACCCGTGAATGCTCCTTTTCTGTATCCGAACAATTCAGACGCGGCAAGTTCCTTGCTCAATATGCCACAGTCCACACGGATATATGGCTTGTTTGATCGGTTGCTCTTTGCCCAGATGCTGTGTGCAACATGTTCCTTCCCGGTTCCATTGGCACCAAGAATAAGCACAGAAATGTCTATTGGAGCACACAGAAATACACGGTGATAAACCTCCTGAAAAGCCTTGCTCTTCCTTTCCTGTATGTTTCCTGTTTTCTTTTTCCGTAGCTCTCGGTGACGGATTATTTCCTCTATCTGTGGATACAGTTTGTCGAACAGCAACTCCTTCGGGATATAATTCACCGCCCCGAGTTTCATTGCCTCTACTGCTGTGACAGCCTGGTCGTACTGGGTCATAATGATAAACGGATTGCGGATGTCATTGTCATTCATCCACTTGAGCAAGTCATTACCCGTCTTATTGTCTCCAAGCTGCAAATCACACAAGACAACATCTTCTACATGCGCATTTCGAACAAGTTCAACGGCATTCTTGAAGCTGTAAGCATTCCTGGTATGGAAGCCTTTTGATTCAAGGATGCTGCACAGATAGTTGCAGAATGTTCTGTTGTCATCAATCACTAATATCGTATCTTTTGCCATATCAAACGTTATTTTCAAGTTGTGTTGTTGCCTCATTGATGATGGTCTCTGCCTGTCTGATTACAACATAAACTGCCATGTTTATTTCTTCATCCGTAGCAGAGGTATTCTTCAAGAGTCTGCTGAGTTCCCGCAGTGGTCCGTCAGCACTGATAATGCTCCACGAGCTGTACAGGTGATGTACTATATTCTGCATTTTCACCCTGTCTTCTATGGAAGCCGTCGCCTTTATGCTTACAAGCTCTTCCTTCGTCTCACCGACAATTGTCTCGAGCAGCTTGTTCGTATTTCCGTATGCCATCAACCTTGAAAAATCCATCTTATGCTCTTTTGTTACGGTTTCTATATATCCTTCAACCTTCTCACGGAGTTCCTTAAAGGATACAGGCTTGAAGACGCAGCCGCAGAATCCTGCCGATATGAATTCCTCTTCGGTGATGTTGTCGGACGCCGTCAGTATCAATACGGGGATGGATCGTGAATTTCTGATATTGGAGGCTCTCAAAAGTTCCAAAACTGCATATCCGTCGTATTCCGGCATCTTCAGGTCTGTAATCAACAAGTCGTATTCATTCTCACGCATTTTCAGCATCAGATCGTTCACATTCCGGCAGGTATCGCAAGACATTCCGGCAACAGAAAAAGCCTCATGTATGATTTCAAGCTGTGCCTCGCTGTCATCAATGGCTATGATCCTGTAATTGGATGCAGTGTCAATACCTTGATAGCAGTCTGTCACATTCTGCGGAGAGTCTGCTCTTTCCATTGGCAGCTTCACTGTAAAAATGCTGCCTTTTCCTTTTTCACTCTCTACGGATACGGTACCTTTCATCAGTTTCACAATGCTGTCAACGATAGACAGACCAAGCCCGAACCCGTCCTTAGTTGCAGCATTGCCAAGACGGTGAAATGCCTTGAAGATTTCAGCTGTCTGTTCTATACTCATGCCTGTACCGTTATCATGTACAGACATGGTGTATATTCCATTGATATACTCGGTTATCAGTATGACATCTCCTGACGATGAGTATTTGATGGCATTCGACAGCAGGTTTCGTCCGATTCTCAATAATTTCAACTTGTCAGCTATCACTACTCCTTCCGCATGGGCATGCACCGTAAGAGTCAGACCCGCCTGCGTAGCTTGTGCAGAATACTCCAACCGCAGCATTTCTGAAATGCTTTTCAAATTTACAGGCTTCTTGAAAAGCGTTTCCTTTCCGCTGTCCAAGCGATAAAATGTCAACAGACCATCTATCATTTCAGACATCATCTTGGAGGACTGATATATGCCAGTCATTCTTTCGCAAGAAACATGGTCTCTCTCGCGAAGCATTTGTGCAGACTCGCTTGATATAGCAGACAATGGACTTCTTAATTCATGAACAATGGTCAGAAGCGTCTTTCTACGGCTTCTCAGCAGTTCCTGATTCTGTCGGTTTGCTTCTTGAAGTTCCGCAATAAGCTGCTCCATGTCAGCTTGGCTTTTACGCATTCTTGCTGCAAATTTCTTTACAAGAATGAACATGATGAGAAACACTGGTATAAGTGAGCTGAGCATACATATATAATAATAAGGATTTCTATTTTCAATAGCCTTAATCTGCTGCTCACGCTTGGCAATACCATTATTCACTTTTGCGTCAACAACGGTTATCACATTCTGCAAATGCTTATTGATGACCTCATTTCTGATTCTGAGGCTGTCGAGTATGCCACTTACCTTACGGATCTGCTGCTGGTGTCTTGTCAACAAGTCGTTGTGCAGCGTAGTCAGCATCCTTGCCGTTTCGCTATGTCTCAACGTGACTTTGGAGGAGTCTGTCTTCTCGGACTTCTTACCGAACAGACGTCTGAAAAAGCCTTTTTTCTTTTTCTTCTGCGCTTCCTGCGCTGATGAAACGACTCTTCTGCTTTCAGACTTGCTCTTTTCTACAATCTTAGGGACTTCTGTGGTAAACCTTGAATGAATATCGTTGCACTCGTGTATCGCATTTCTCATGGCAAGCAAAAGTCTTTCTTTTTCTTTCAACAATTCCTGAACCGAACGTATATCTTCATTGGTACAAAGACCGGCTATATTCTGAAGGCGGCTACTAACATCCGCACTAAGCCTGTGGTATTCGTTCGCTGCTGTTGAATCCCAGTCGGCAGCCGTTTCACCGAGCAGGGCCAGTTTGGTGACATGTATGTTCAAATCATACATGCTTTTTCGCCAAAGATGCAGTTCTGCATTTCTATTCTCCATACTACTTCTGTCGCGCCATTCAAATAGGCCGATTCCAATGGTACATCCTACAACAATGGTGGCTATCATTATGCCTAAAGCCATCCATCGGCAGATATGCCCGGTCTGTTTTTTGCGTTCCATATTGCTATTATCTTTTGATATTACTATTACATATTGCCAATTTGTATTGTCTTTAGTTGACAAAGATACACTCATAGCTTCACAATTACGAATTTCTGCTCATTTTATAACAACTTTTATTACTTTAAAAACGATCTGTACGTCGTACATATAAGCTAATTTGCGTATCTTTTACGTTGTTTTTTTTTATTTAATTATACATTTTCATTCTTTTTATTTACTTTTGCACCGTCTTAGCGGATAGTTCCGCCAATAGGTAATTGATTATTATAACTTAAAAGGAAAGTATGAAAACGAAACTGATTGTTTTGGCGATAAGTTCTCTGGCAATTCTGGCTTCCTGCACAGGAAAAAAGACTACGCCAAATGCTGCAGACAATGATTCTGCAAATGTAGTTGACACCACCGCTTCTAATAAGGACAATGTGGATTTGGCGTCTGTTGCAGGAACGTATGAGGGAACTCTCCCGGCAGCAGATTGCCCGGGTATAAAGACAGTGCTCACCATCAAGGCTGACAGTACATATCAGATTGAGCAGGATTACATTGACCAAAAGGATGGGCATAACGAGGCAAGCGGAGTATTCAAAGTACTCGATGACAATGTACTGATGCTTGTACGTCCCTCAAGCGGTGAGCATACCTTCTATAAAGTGAAGGCTGACAATATCATTGTTATGACAGACTCGGTTGGCAATGAACCAGAAGGTGAAATCGCCAGGTTCTATGTGTTGAAAAAGAGAAAGTAAAAAACAACGTTACAAATAAAAATCCGTGGATAGGTTAATTCCTTATCCACGGATTTCTATTAGTAGGAAGTAAAAATTTGAACACAGCTAATCTCAACTATCTAATAATAGTGGGAGTCAATAAACTGCTTTTTTGAGAAAAATCTCTCTCTTTGTATTTTTTTATTTCACATCCTTCTTTTATTAAAATACTATCACCACTAAACAAAATAGCTTCATTAAATGAGCTCATATTTAAATTAGAACGCATACAATGAAGCACATGTTTTTTTAAATCATACCAATAGTAGTATCCTTCTTTGAAAAAAATAGCTCCATCGATATCCGATGACACATCTCTGCTTGTTGTATATTTATGAGTTATAATTTTATTAAATCGCTTATCTAAATATGACAATGTTATATACCTGTAGCTTGAAGAACCCGTAAGGAAAAATACATAATCAGTGCCAAATAAAATTTTTGGTACAGACTGTTGCTTTGTCTTGCTATTTAAATAGTAATCAAGAGTATCAATATAATTTGTAATACTTACCTGAAGTGAATAGGAGTTATCTTCTGCAGGTACAAGTTTAACAAATATGCCATTTTTTGCAAATACACTCTTAAATCCTACCTTATTAATGACATCAATGCTTACATTTGTTTCTTTGGCTACCTTATTAGAATCAGAACACCCTAATATCAGTAACAGCAATATTATCATAACACCTCGGTAAAAAAATACCGAAGCGTTATGATAATAAAGAGCATTATAAAGGTTTGTTTTTACTTCCATTTACTTTTCTAAAGTTTCTATTTAAATTTACACCTTTAATTATAAAGTTAGAAACAGGTCTCCAGAAAATAGTTCCGCCATATGCAGCCGAAGAATTATATAAGACCATTCCTTTCCAATACCCTTGAATTGCTGGACTATAAGTAAGTTTTTTACCTAACATTTGAAATTCAGGATTAAATATGGCATTTTGGTTTCCAGATGCATTTTTTGGCCTATTCCCGCCAGCCCAATAACTATAGAAAGTTTGGTAATGGGAACGGGAAATTCCTAATCCTTGATTTTTCGATTTTACATGCTCCCAGCCTTTTATTGCCAAGTCAAAGCCATCCCATCTTATAGCACCATTTGAAAAATCTTTTCCTCCAGTTATAGCATTAAGGACAGCAGCCATACTATATTCAGCATTATTGTTGTATTGAGTATTGTTTCCTCCATCTCTATAACCAAAGATACCTTCCGTTTGTATTGTTTGCATTATACTTTTTCCCTTATAGTCTGCAAGGTTCTTTATAGCACTTGCTAATGCAAAAGATTCGATTTTATTACCAGATGACTCTTGGGCAACGGTATTAGCGAATATATTTAATTCACTGTTTTTCAGACTTAAGACATTTGCATTTTGAAAATGATTTCTTCCAGCTTTGTCTTTAGACACAGCGTCTGCGAGATAGGCAATATTATCTTTTCTTCCATCATTACCTAACCATCTTCCAGCCTTATTATAATAATCCCCCATGCCATCAGGGTCAACTAAAACAACGGGGTTATTATGACAAAATCCATATGTTGTAATGTTTGGATATTCTTCTTCCAAAGGGTCTGTAGTCGTCCACAAACTCACCCTTGGGTCATAGTATCTTGCCCCATAGTAATACAATCCGGTCTCCTCATCGAATTCCTTCGCATTGAAAAGATAAGGTGTATTCCAAATGTTGTTGCGCTCCTCAACGAAAACCTCACCGAAAGGAACATACTCGATATGCTGCACCACCTCGCCTTCAAGGTTGGTGATGTAACTACTGCTACCCAAATGGTCTGGGTGGTAGTAGAACTGCATCTTCTCGTATGTATCGCCTTCTTGGAAGTTATTCTTCATTGCTCTTGCCATTACACGTGACTGCGCAGCCTCCAAGCTGCCGTCATTGCAGCAGAAGCCCTTGCCATCGACATAGTCGTTGTTGTCCTCGCCATTGTACGGCACTGCAAAGGTTGCATAATTATCCTTGATAGCCTGCAACTGCCCGGCATATTTTTGCTTATAGTCAACAGAAAGTCCATCAGTCTCACTATCTGCATACTGGATGCGGCGTGGATCTGAGCCGTAAGAGTCGAAGTCACCAATCTTGGAAACGATACGCTGACTACCTATATAGATGTGCTTTGTGTAACGTCCGCCTTGGTTGGCTACGAGGTAAGGAGATACATACAATGAGAACTTGGCAGTATTCGTGCGACCTCCAGCAAACTCGGAGTTCACATAAACTTGGTCACTCTCACCTGATGTCTTCACCGTGCGCTCACCATCAGCATCATACCAATAGTTTGTCACGAAGCCGTTATCATCAGAAGCAAGGAGACGGTTCTCCTCATCCCATTTGAGTTTGCGCTCTGCGGTCTTCTCGTCAGCCATGCCATCCTTCTTGGTACGGCTTGTGTTGACATAAACAAGATTACCGTTGGCATCATACTCATAGGCATGATTGTTGTTCACATTCTCGCTTTCTGAAGGTGTCTCTTCCGTGCGATAATTCACATCCTTCACATTAGCGAGTTGGAACTTCTTACCTGTCTCTGTTCCATACGAACAAGGCGCAGTATGCCGTCATACTCAAACGAGGTAGTAATCTCACCGTCAGGACTGCTCTTCTGGTGGTCTTCAAGGTCTTGCCACTGCCATTGGTATGGGTAGCCTGGACATGGAAAATATTTCAAAGAAGCAAAAAGGATCATATCCTCTGATATTCCCGATTGAAGTTTAAGGCGGTTTATAGCCTTGTTTTAATGATACTTTCATATTGTTTTGCTTTTATGTTATAACAAAAGAACGACTGGATATTGAATTTATTACATTGAATTACAGTATTAATCAGAAAAACAATTGTGTTGATTTGGATTGCGTAAACTACAACTAATATAGCTTGACACTGTTTATCTTGAACTCTCAGCAACTAACGCTGCGGCTGAATTACTCAATGGTAAAAAACATTTCTGGACACAACTTAGACCTATCATAGACAGAAAGTTCTTCTTTAGATTAATGAAAATCTATGCATAGTACACACGCTTTTTGCAGATAGTCTGCTATTCTTTGATAATTTTCTTCAACTCCTTTTCTATATTTTTTTTACATCTATATATTTTTCTTTTGTCATCTTTTATATAATTATCACATATAAAAAAAGTTTGATGATAATTTCTGCCTTTTATAGTTAATACTAATCTTGGAGGCAATTTAATTATGTCACAGAGAGTTGCATTCTGTAAGAGTTCATACAGTTCTTGGATTGAAATATCATTATTAATAATGTATTCATTATCATCAAAATAATTTTTTACTAATATTTGCTTACAAACTTTTTTGTTTATAAGGTTAGGATGTATGCTATTTTTATAACAATCACATAGGCAAAACAACCCACAAAAACAAAATATTTTTAGTAATTTATTCATGAAGATAGTGTATTTTATTTACAAAACTCATCCAGTAAGATAGTAGAGCCTTTTACTTATGGAAATTCGCTTAGGTGTAATTAATATATTCTCTACAAGATATAAAATCTATGTAGAGAATATATTTTTAAATCACTATGGTTTCATAGCATGTTTTATAACTGCTTTAATTACACTTTTAAACTCATACTTAGTTTTTTGACCTGGATCAACTAAGACATCCGTGTTAGGAAGCATTTTTGTATCTTCAAATAATTTATTTGGAGTTACATAACTCTTTCCTAAGAAAGACTCTTCACCTTTAATTTCTTTATCTGAAACAGCTCTCACACCTTCTCTTGCGAAAGTAGAGCAATTACGAGACATACCTTTGTAGCCTTTATTTAACTTAATTTCATTTTGTAATGCCTTTTTTGCTCTTTTATCTGTTTGATAATTAGTTGAAATCTTAATAATCCCATCAGGATTACTATTTTCACCACTATTGAAATTATTAGTTTTCATTTCTTTCATAGTTACTTTCGTATCTATTAAAAATAGACCTCTAACACGCTCATCATGTCTCGCTTGTTCAGGAGAATACGAACTAATTGGGAATAGTCCATAGACTGTGATTGTCCCATCTGGTACATATTTTTTCTCTTTAGTACTCCAAGTATAATTGTCAACACCAAAGGCCGCATGCCCATAAGCATCAGGTTGTGATGCCCAAATAATCAGATAAGAATCCTGTCCGTTAGGGTCAATAATTTTGATCGGGTTGTTGAGACTAAAGCAATAACTATGAATATTAGGATACTTATCTTGCTTAGGGTCTGTTCCCAGCCAAATGCTCAACCTCGGTTCATAGTACCTCGCCCCATAGTAATACAATCCCGTCTCCTCGTCGAATTCCTTCGCATTGAAGAGATAAGGCGTGTTCCATACATTGTTGCGTTCCTCTATGAATACCTCGCCGAAAGGCACATACTCGATGTGCTGCACGACCTCGCCATCAAGATTGGTGATGTAACAACTACTACCCAAGTGGTCTGGGTGGTAGTAGAATTGCATCTTCTCATAGTCGTCATTCTCCTTGAAGTTCCCATTGATAGCCTTTGCCTTGGCAATATTTGCAGCCATAGCTCGTGCCTGAGCAGCCTCCAAACTGCCGTCATTGCAGCAGAAGCCCTTGCCATCCACATAGTCGTTATTGTCCTCGCCATTGTACGGCACTGCAAAGGTTGCATAATTATCCTTGATAACCTGCAACTGCTGAGTATATTTAACCTTATAATCAACAGACAAGCCATCAGTCTCACTACCTGCATACTGGATGCGGCGTGGATCTGAGCCGTAAGAGTCGAAGTCACCAATCTTGGAAACGACACGCTGACTACCTATATAGATATGCTTGGTGTAACGTCCGCCTTGGTTGGCAACGAGGTAAGGAGAAACATAGAGTGAGAACTTGGCGGTGTTCGTGCGACCTCCAGCAAACTCTGAGTTCACATAGACTTGGTCACTCTCACCTGATGTCTTCACCGTACGCTCACCGTCTGCATCATACCAATAGTTGGTCACAAAGCCGTTATCATCAGAAGCAAGGAGACGGTTCTCCTCATCCCATTTGAGTTTGCGCTCTGCGGTCTTCTCGTCAGCCATGCTATCCTTCTTGGTACGGCTTGTATTGACATAGACAAGATTACCGTTGGCATCATACTCATAAGCATGATTGTTGTTCACATTCTCGCTTTCTGAAGGCGTCTCCTCTGTGCGGTAGTTCACATCCTTCACATTGGCGAGTTGGAACTTCTTGCCAGTGTCAGTTCCATAGGTGTATGACAAATCATAGCCAGCATTCAATGTGCCGTTGAACTGCACATTGTTCTGCGTGAGAATCTGACGCTTCGATGTGATACGGTGCATGTTATCGTAGCCCATCGCAAGAGTGTAGCTTGCGGTCTTGTTGTCTGCACCTGTGTAAGTACCTGTTGCACTGACAAGACGATAGAGTGCATCGTATGTATAGGTATGGGCCATCTGCCCGCCAGCCTTTCCACTCTGTGGAACTGACGCACCGTTTACCACGCTGAGCACATTGCTCACCGCATCGTAAGTGTAAGCGTTATCCATAATGGTGTTGCCACCACTGTTTACCGTGAGGTTCTGCAATCTGCGCCGCTGTGGGTCGTAGGTGTAGAAGGTCTCAGCACCATTGCAATACTTCAAGTATGTGCGCTGCTCGAACTTGTCATAGCCAATCTTGCTCACATAATCGTAGCCGTATGACTTGTAGCCATGAACCTTCTCAAGCTGACCGCCGAGGTTATAAGAATAATTTATTTTCTCCTCATCAGGATAAATCATCTCCAACAGACGGTTGTGGCTGTCGTAAGTCCATTGCGTCACATAAGTTGCTATCGCCTGGTTAGGCACAATCATCGTGCGACGAGTCTTGGTGACTTCACCCATCTTGCCATAGAAGTATTCAATGGCACCTGTTCCGTCCTCACGGAGCATCAATCTACCGATACGGTTCTGAGAGGCGTTGCGACCACCATAGTAATACTTCACGTTGTTCTCCGGATGATCTGGATAGTTGATACCCGTCAGACGCTGATAGTCGTAATCGTAGGTGATGAACTTGCCTTCCTTCGCAAGGTTGGCAGTCTGCTTTGTAAGCACATTGCCGAGAGCATCATAAGTGAAACTTGTAATGCCGCTTGCAGGATGGTTCACCTCGGTACGGCGGTCACCCATGTCGTAAGTAGAGGTCGTTACATTGCCCTCCGTGTCGGTGACACGAACAAGGCGCTGTATGCCGTCATACTCAAACGAGGTGGTAATCTCGCCGTCAGGACCGCTCTTCTGGATGGTCTTCAAGGTCTTGCCACTGCCATTGGTATGGGTAGCCTGCACATTATGGAGTGCGTCTGTTACGGTTGTAACAAGTGCATGGCTGCCGTTGTCAACAGTATATGCCGTAGTTGTCGTAGAGTTGTCTGGCAATGTCACTGAGGTAGCACGGTCGAGCACGTCATAGACTGTGACGGTAGGAGATACATTGTCAAATGACTTGTTGAACGTTGATTTCGATCCAGTTCCTTCCGTTGTAGGATAGAATGCCTTTGCCACACGTCCGAAAGCGTCATACACGTTTCTTCCGCTGACTATCATCACGTTCTCATCCTTGGCAGAGTTGCCCTTTGCTGCACTTGTCACAACACCGTCCTTCTTCACCTGAACGGCTCTTCCGAAGCCGTCAACGAAAGTAACGGTCTCCAAGTCATCGTTAGGATGCTGGATGTCGTAGTGCTTGGTCACGGCGTATGCAGGAGCGGTAATGCCACTCTCACCAAAGGTAGCCAAAGGCTGATATTCAAAGGCGATGGCATAAGGTACGCCCGTAGCCAACTCATTTGGACCACGTACGCCAGTAATGCGACCGAGGTCGTCAACATCAGTCTCATAGTAGAAGTTGTTGAGGTCACGATGCTCCTTGGCTATACCATAGCGATAGTCAAAATTGCCTTGCTCGCTGCGGTAGCCCCACGCATCGTCAATGCGCTCCACATACATGTTCATCTCAGGCTCATAGCGGTACTTGTACCACATGCGCTGTCCCTTGCCGTTGGCAGGGAGGGTCTTCTGGATGATGTTGCCGTAAGAGTCGTACTTGTAATCAGTAACTGCCGCACCGTCATTCAACTGCTGCGTAATCTGGGTGATGTGGTTGGCATAGTTGGTGTTGTACTTTGCCGTCACATGGTGGTAAATCGAGCCGTCACCGCCAGTCACCGTAACATCTATTGGAAGTCCGAAGATATGCTTCGCTGCATTGTCCGTGTATTTAATGGCGGTTGCATAGTCAAACTTTCCGTTTCCGTCCTCGCCAAGGCTTCCCTTGTCGCTGTACTTGTAGGACTTCAACTCACCATGATAGCCATTGAGGTAGTACTCATTCCATGCCTCGGATGTAACCACACCGTTTGCCGCTCCCTCATACTGCAAGTTTGCCGTATAGCGGAGAGGAACGAATGCAGATGCACGATCACTCCAAAGGTTCACGTCACGCTTTGCGAACGTGTACTTGTCACCGTCGGCAGTCAGATAGTAGCTGTCGTAACGGTTCTTTGTCTCGGTGTACTTGTTGCCGTTGGCATCCTCCACGGAAGTAGCGGTAACATTGCCCTGCGTGTAGTAGTTGGCTACATCGTAGTTCTCAACAGCCTGTCTGTAAACAGAATTGCCATTCTCAGTGTCGAGGTTCTTGGTGATGACCTCACCGAAACCGAGGAACTCACGTTCATGGCGGTCACGTTTTCCGTCCTTATACTCAAAGGCAGTTGTCATGACTGGACCATCGTCATGGATTCCGTCGTCAATCGTCAAGGCAGACATTACCCACTTGCCACCAGGAAGACCGTAGGTCGGAGTGGTGTGCGCATAGTCGAGTGTGAAAGTTCCGCCCAAGGAATTGGTGACTGACTTTAACATGTTGGTTCTGCCAATGGCAGAGCGTGTAACCTTCAACTCGCTTTCCTTCTCAGACTCAACGATGTCAAGATAACCATCACCATCCACATCCTGCAATGAATAGGTCGGACGGTTGATGCTGTGCGAGGTAGAAGCACCAGGGTTGGTTGAAATCTTGATGCTTATGACAGGAATGTTGATGGTCAAAGTGAACGCTGCATTTGCAGACTCTGAGGTTGATGCCGATTCGCTGAGCGCACTTGCACCCTTCCAACTGATAGGCTCGTCAAAGCCATTGCCTGTATTAAGGGCAACAGTGATACCATCACCATTCTTCCAGACCTTATCTGGGAGACCGTCAGAGTTGATGTCGATAAGGTTGTATTCCTCTTCGCTCTCTGAGGTTACGAGACCAAAGCCTGCGGAGAAACTACCAGAGGCCTTGTTTATATCCTTATACTTTTCATCTTGAAATTTACCCCAACCTGCCTCAGGAGTATTACCACTTGCACCAATATTATAAGAAAGACTCTTACCGCCTTGAACACGGTCAAGTTCCCAATCTATAGGCTCAGTGAAATCATAGCCAAGATTCAGTTTTACTTTCTTGTCTGAAAGAATCTTGTCGGGAAGTCCATCGCCATTGATGTCAATGAAAGATTCAACTGCCTCATCCGTATTCTTTGGCGCACTGCCAGAAATGGAGAATTGAGCCAGCCATGCAGTCTGCTGGTTCAGTATGGTTGCTTTGCCCTTGGAGATTAGATTTGTGATGCTTGACGCTGAAGCCACAGGGTTACCGCCATATCCCCATGCCTGTGAAGCATTGTCGGAGTTGCTGGAGCCGATGCCCTTATAGATTTCGCCGCTCAGTCCACCAAGAGAGTTGGTGTATTGAATCGTACCACCAGCGATGATGTCCGGGAAACCATCACCATTCATGTCCATCATGGTGACCTCTGTCTTGGCATTACCGCTCGCATCGTTGTGTGTGATACCAAGCGCACCGCCTTGCACTACCGTGCTCTTGCTGGACATCACTTGGCTTACTGCCGCAGCACCAGTACCTTGCAAATACTCACCTGCAAGTCCTGCTACCTCGGTATCGTTCTCCAACGGATTGGAGAGAAGAACATCCTGCTCGGTCAGTCGGGCTGTACTTGCCTCGGTTGCAGTAAGATAGATGTCCTGTCGCTGACCGACCCACTTGTCCATAGAAGTCTGGTCTGTACCCAATGGGGTGAATGCCATTGTGAGAGGATCAACCTTGTCGTTCTCGTTTTCAGGCAATTTCAGCAAGGACTCGTCAATAGGCTTTGCATATCTGCCCTCTGCCGAGTTATAAACAAAACCTCCCCAGCCACGGTAAAGCATACCGAAGCCAAGATTGTCATTCTCTGCATAGAATCCAGCAAGCACATTCTCTGTTACGAGACCTGCCGCATCTTTCAGAATGGAAACAGAGGCTGAAGTAACAGTTTCATTAGAGATTGCTGCCGGATAGCTGTATTCAAACCAGATGTTCTTTCCTGCAGTAGTTGCAAATCGCAGAGTATCGGCTTTCAAGATGCCATTCTCGATATTGAAAGACTTCTTGCCGATGAGTGCATCCTCTGTCTTGGCGGTCAAAGTAACCTGTCCATTGATGGAATTGTCAGAAAGGATAAGTACTGGTGACACGACCAAAACGGTATCAGTCGCTGTAGTCAAGTATGGCTTGCCCTCTGCCAAGGCATTTGCAAATATCTTATAGTGTGCAGGAACGGCTACCGTCTGTTCTATGTTGGCAGAGTCCTTATAAGTCACAAACGCTTGCCAACCGATATTCTTCCAATCAACATTTGAGGTAGATGAAATCTCAAAGCTGAAGTTGGTCAGCTTTTCTGTATTCTCCAGACTGATGTTGAGAGAATCGCCACCAAAAGCCTCATTAGCCTTCAATGTACGAGCAAAGACAGTCTTCTCGATATAGTTCGGGTTGTCGTTTCCGTCACTGTCTTTCTTTTCATTGCTGCCGATGATGCAGAGAACAACATCGTCGGTTGTTACAGGCTTGTGGAAGGCACTGCGAACTTCCACGCTTGAACCATTCTCCACATTGGCAGAGGTGTTCACATCATAGATGGCACCATTTTCAGGCTTGTACTCTGTTGAAGAAAGCCCGTTAGGCAAGATATTTGACTCGCCAGCGTATGTAATGGTAGGCGACCAGCTCACCTTGTCAAAAGAACCGTTGCTTGTTTCCTCAGAGCCAGACTGGACACGGAAATAGATTCTGTCACCACGCTTGACGGCAACAGATGATACGGCTGCGCTGTATGGACTGTTGTCACCCTTGGCTATCGTCTTGTTCCAAAGTTCATTGCCTCCCTTTTGGATGGCAATTCTTACGCCGTCTGCCTTCTGATACTCGTCAGCATCATAGTCATCTGTTGGTGCAATGAGGCTTACTTGACCAGTTACGCTGACAGTTCCGTCCTTAGGAGCCTGCCATACACGCACAATATCCTCCATCGGTGAGTTCTTGATGGCTTCCGCCTGCTCATCCTTACTGACCTCCATGACAGAAGTGTCAACCTTGCCACCATAGATGATTGGGCTTGGCGTGTCGGCACTGCTCAATGTAAACGTAGGCACGGCATTGCCAGACTGATCAAACTCCAAATGGTTGAAATATACCTTGCCATTGGAAACGAGGTCAACAAGTCCGTCACCGTTGATGTCGCTGAAATACTGAGTGGTCTTTGTCTTAGTGGTTGACTTGTCCGTTCCGACAACGGCAGTCAGAACATTCCAACCGACAACGGCTTTCGCACCGAAAGAGTTCGTAGAACTTTTGGTTGTCGAGAAGTTACTGATACCCTTTACCTTGACAGGCTCACCATATACTACTTCTCCGTTGTCAGTCTTGACCTGTGGACGATAATATACGGAACCACCAGACTTGTATACCTTGTCAGGAAGTCCGTCACCGTTCAAGTCAACGAATGCGGAAAGTCCCTTGCTGGTATCGCTGGAGTAGCTGTAAGAACCTCCTATTGTATTGCTTTTCCATTTGCTTCCGTCCCAAGGTCCCACACCTGCATAGAACGAACCGCTTACAGAAGAACTTGTCGTTCCGCCAAGTGCAGTTGGCTTGTCGCTGAAGCGCTTGCTGACAGTCTTCAATGGATTGACGAAACCTGCGTCAAGTCCGTCATCGTGCGTGTTCCATTTCTCGGAATCGTCCTTGAACGGAACATATCCCTTTTCAGCCTGCACATCATCATAATAGTCGAAGTTCTGGAAAGCTACTTCCTTTCCTGTGTTGTCATACTGTCTGACACCTGTGAGCATTTCCTTGTGGAATGCACCTTCCTTGTAGTCAAAGGCATAGCTGCGCAGGGTCTCGCCCTGGAAATTCACGGTCACTTTCTCCAACAGCTTGTTGGAGGAGGCGAGGAATCCATAGCGGGCATTGTTGGTCTTTACCTGCTTTACCTTGTTGCCATCAAAGAGTACAACGGTGTGCGGTTCCTGTCCTGCATTACCTGCGTGAACCTCCTTCAGATATGCAGCCTTGGCCTTCAAGCCGCCACGCACATCCTCATCCACGATGTCATACACATATTCTATATAGTCACCGTGGAGTTCCTCGACACGTTTCAGCTTCCATTCGGCAATCACCTCACGGGTACTGCCCGAAGCATCGGTGACATTGCCCTTTACAACAGCTCCGTCACCGCCATAGATGTACTTGACACCCTGCTTGTCTGTAACCTCCCAATAATAGTTGGCAGGACTGTCACCCTTGCGGATGATACGGCTGAAATCACCGCCTTGGCGGGTGTAGAACTGGCGGTCAGCCTTTCTGTCCATCTTCTCGCCACGGTGTGCGACTCCCATCTGTCCGTTGTCGTCCATGGTGGAGAGCATTGAACCGGACAAGAGATAAGTCTCCGTCTCTTTTGACTGGTCATAACGAGGCACGCCCCACCGGGTGTCAAGCGTTATGCTTGGCACGCTGACGTTCCAACCTTCACCGAGCCAACCGCTACCGCCCTCGCTGCTGTACTGCAAGCCAAGGCTTGGCTGCATGCCGTTTCGTGCTGGCGGCATCTCGAACGGATACTGCAGGTTGGCAGAGCCACGGTTGTTTGCGCTTGGAGGCGCAATGACATTTATCTTCGCCGTCGGGTCTGCCGCCTTGATGTCGTTCATCATCGTCGGGGCAAAGCCTTCGGTCTGCGGTGACTCCGGGGCCTGTATCACGCCGTTGATCATGTCGGTGAAGTGGGTCGTCTTTGAAACGACACACTCTTCCTTCTTGTCCACACGCACACGCTCCAACGCAACCCAATGCTTCTCGGCCGGGTCGTAGTAATAGGTACGGATGTCGTCCTCGGTATAGCCGCTTGGTATTCTCGTGCGGTCATACTTTATCTTGACAGTCGCGCCCTCGCCTGTGAAGTGTGTTCCGTGAGGGAGAAAACGGTAGCCATGTCCTCCTGCCGTGACATTGGTCATGGCAAAGTCAAGCTCAGGAACATTCTCCTCTCCGATAGAGTTCACGGAAAGGCTTCTGTTCCGAATGAGGTCTTTCTGAAGAACGACCAGTTTGCTACCTCCTACGGAGATACTGTCAGAGACACCCTTTTTGAAGAGTTTTCTCACGGCTGTCCCGTCCTTTGCCGAAAGGGACAGTGTGGCGGCAAACAGTAAAACCAATGCCCACGCCACCTTCTGTATATAATTCTTCATGCGTATCTTCCTTTAAGTTACTTTACTGAGATTTTCCTTGTATGCTCCCCATTCTCGGAGATTGCCTTCACGACATACACACCCGATGCGGGAACCTTGAAGTCGGCTTGCTTGACGCTTTCGCCTGTCATTTGGCGTGACACTACCAGTTTGCCTGATACGTCAAACACCATCAATGTTGCTGCAGCAGGCTTGTCCTGTGTGAGTTTAGCCTCGTAGATGCCTGTCGTAGAACCGTTGCCATTGACAGTGAAATCCTCGTCTTCTCCAGAAATGAAGGAGTTGTCATCCTGTCTGTCCGAGCTGCCCACATGATTCTCCCTTGCCTGTGTTCCGTTAGGCATACTTGCATCACACTCGCTGCCGACATAGACGGTCATCGTTGTCGTACACGTCTTGGGTGTTTCTATCTGCACGTTGCCCCTTGTGGTGAATGAGGTTACAGGCGTACCGTTTACGGTAAGGTCTGTGATATGTGTCTCGCCCTTTCCGTACTTGATGCAGAACCGCCATGCACGAAGTGACCAGACATATTCATGATGCACGGTCTGTCCGTTCAACTTGTATGTGACCTGCATATTGCGGACTGTTACGCTAAGCACATCGCCCGGCTTGATGGTGACATATTTGGTTAGGCTTGTATATCCACCGGTTATGATATGCGCCTTGTCGCCACGCACATCGAAACCGTATTGGGTAATCTCGTCCGTAAGACTTGGCTCCAATCCCACACGATAGTTTGATTTTACATCGTTCACTGTCCATGAAATGTCACCCGACAGATAGGTCCTGGTATCATGCGAGTATGATGTGTAGAGCGCGTTGCCTGTGGCATAAATCTCGTTGCCTCCACCTTGTGATACGGACAGCGTATAGGCACCAGGTGCAAGATTCGTGATTCTATGCGTGTCACCGAAGAATGTTCCTCTGGCAATGGTTTCTCCTTTTACTTTTCCTGCAACGGTGTCAACGCTGAGCACATAGGAATAGACTGGCGTACCGATGTTGATGCCGATGTCGATATACCCGTCATTGCGTGGAACTCCATTCTCGCAACTTGACGGCGTAGGAGTGGCATCATAGGAAATGCCGTCATAATAGGCGAATGTGAACACATCGCTTCCGCTTCCGTCTGCATCCCATAGGATATTGCGGAATATGGTCTTGCCCCTTGTCATATCAGGCTTGGAGCATCTTATGTTGCTATTGCTGTTGATGTCGAAATCACCTTCACCGCTTGGGTCTATGAGCATGACGGTACGCTTGCGGCAATAGTCCGAGAACTCCCTGTCCGGCGTGAGGGCATAGCTCAACTCTGCCATATAACCGACATCATCTATTCCTCCTGTCCTCAAGCCTGCCATGTTCAAGGCGGACTCTGCTCCTTCCGTTCGGATAATGCCCACATTTGTGTCTGTGTCAGTTGCATCCGAAAGGGATATGGTTCTTGTCGCACTTCCTGTTCCGTCAACACGCAGATAGATGTTTTTGCCTTCCTTGCGGATAGAGATGTCCGTTCCGTCAACATCCGTGGCGATGTATGAATTTGAGACCGCTCCGTTGATGATCGGATAAACAACTCCAGCATTGGTGAACCGGAATCCATACTTGCATGTGCTGCCACCGATGCTTCCGAAGCCAACGTCAAAAGTCGGGTGACTTGTCGGACAGGTGAACTCAAAAGCACCGCCACCTCCAACAAGGGCTGGGGTCGTGGCATAAGCTCCGGAAGCGGCTTTCTCTTGGATGATATTGTCAGTAAAGCCATTCCTTGACACTTCAAGTCCTTGCGCAGTCCATCTTGCCACTGTACTGTCGGGCTTTGACGGCACGTTGGTCTTGACCATCCATGTACGTTTCATGACATGCCACAGGGAATCTGTAGGTGAGGTATATGTTGCAAGTGCCACATCATCGTCGCCCCAGAAAGTGAAGCCTCTGTCCGGCATCGGATTGCCGTTTTCACGTCCCATGACAAGCAGACGGGAAGCGGATGAAGGGTTGTATGGATTTGCGTCATGATAAGTTCCGTTCTCCTTCAAGGCCGCATACACCGGACTTTCCTCATATGATGTTGCGGAAAGCGGCTGGGAGAGACTTCCTGCCATGTCGGTTCCAACAGCTGTGACCCTATGGTGGTAGGCTTGGTTCTCCGCCATGTCCCAAGTCAGGTTTCCGTCGCTGTCAAGATACGAGCCTTTGAGGGTGATGCCGTACTTTACCGCCAGATAGCTCTCCACTTTTCTGCGCTCATCGGGTGTAAGCATCCTGCTGAACACAATAAGCTCAGGGGCATATCCCCGGATGGAAGCATTACCGAAGAGCGAGGTCGGGAAATCCGTACCGAAGCTGCCCGAGGTGGAAGGTGTTCCTATGAATAAGGTGGTGTTGGAGTTGTCTCCCCACAATGTTGTTGAAGGATTGCTTACCTTGAAGTAGGACACAACTCGCAGAGCGCTTTCCTTAAAACCGTTCTCGGACAAAGAATCACTTGATTGATAAAGCAGGTCTTCACCCGATGCTGAACCATAGTCCAGTGGTTCAACACCTCTACCCCTTACGGCTTTGTCCTTGCTCAGAATGGCACCGTCACCCTTGCGACCATCAAGGGCATAAAGCACCATGTCTTTGCCAATGGTCGCCATTTCGGGGGCAAAGACACCGATGACGGTAGCCTGTGAGAGGTCGCCGTGCTTGAGGCTGGCACTCAGGCTGCGGAATCCGTCTGCGAGCCAGAGACTCGGATTGAAGTTGAAGTAATGGACTGAACTGTTCGGAAGAGTAAGTTCAGACTTGACGCCACGGCTGTCCAATAGCATCAGCCGTATGGAATCCCCAGAGAAATCCTGCCAACGGTAATAACCTTGCAGGTCTGAGTTCAAAGGCGCAGTCTTGAACCACAGTTCGCTTCCGCTGACTCCTCCGGGCGTTTGTGCGAAACTGCCGAGAGCGAAGCCTAACAGTAACAAAGAAGTAAACTTTCTCATGCGCTGTCAATTTGGAGTGTTTGAAAAATATAAAAACGTATGCCTCTGCCGCGCAGGGAGAGACCAGTGAGAGAGAACGGACTGTTACTACGGAGAAGAATTGTGATATAGGCTTGCTCCGCAAAGTCCTATTGTCACGTGGCAGGCCAACAGGCTTTACCACCAAAATAATGCTGCAAATATACAAAAATAATCTTAATAAACAGATATAATCTTTAAGAAATTTGCTGATTTGGTGTTTTTTCTTATGATTTCGGTCGATTTTGCAGAAATCTTTTACATCTGTTGTATGAACAGGAGTTAGTTTGGCAAAAATACACAAATGGTCACGGCTTCAGTTTCTTATATAAGATTGTAAATCATAGTTTGAAACTGTACCCACTCGGAGTACAAATGAAAACACTATATGCTTGTGTCGGAAAGGTATATATGAGCTGATGGTAGAGTCGTCATCAACAACAATGACCCCTGATGTGATAAAATCAGCAGGAATACTTGCTATTCATTTTTTATGATGGGGTTATGTTTACAAGTTTGAGATTTCATGTAAAAAAGTCCTAATTTCTATGTCTCTCTTCTTGCAAATTATGGGACATTAAGAAAAATATCGTATCTTTGTCCCAAATTTAGGCGTTCTTTGTATATTGCAGGTTGTGAAAGAAAAAGAATATAACTCGTTTCTAAATCGTTAGCAGTTACACTTTTGAAGTGCTTAACTCGCTGACATTCAATCAATAGAAGATTTTATTGTGACTCGTGATGTGCAACATATCGGTAGCTGCCATTGTCTCCAGCATATTCTTGCGCCTGATCATCTCGCGCACTATCATGGATATGCTGTAGGCTACACTCATGCAGAACAGAACCAGCATAAAATAAAGCCCCTTCCTTGATATACAGGCTGTGATGGAGACTGATGCCCACCTAGAATACCTTGTGTGTGGCAGCATAAATGCCGCCACACACAAGGTTCATCTTCCTGCGGTGTGGTCTCTATGTTATAGATGGCCATGGCGATGAGCGAGAAGCAGGAGGTATAGATGAGGATATTGACGACCGCCCCGAGAATGTCGTCGGCAGCACGGAAGCCGAAAGCCATCTGCATCACATATTGTATCGCCAGTCCTATCATGGCGAAAACGACCATCCAGCGGGAACGCTCATACTGCTTGTTCACCCATCTTACATACAAGAGAGTGCCACGAAGATGGCATTGATGAGCATGAATATGAAACATGCAAACTGAAGTAGAAATAATGAATCCATACGCTTCTTATCTTATGTTTACTATCTTGTATATCTGGTTGCTTGCTGTAGGATTATTGGGATTAGTCATCTGCAAATATCCTCCTGCAACAAGGGAGGTGATGTATTTGGCTATATTGTCATTATTCATAAACGTGACATTAACATCTTCATCAAGTGCACGAGTGATACCGCTACCCACACCTGTGTATGGCAGCAAGTATATGGCATTATTGAAAAGGAACATTCTGAACGCCACTAATTCACAAGCAATATCATATTTGTGAGAATGCGTTCCTTTAACTGCACCCCCGACACCTCGCCAGCCTTTATCTGTTTCAATATATCGTCCATCATTTTTTGATACATTCTTTGTTCAACAAATCGTTTACATCCACTTTTAGCAAATCAGAAATCCGTATTAAGGTTTCCAAGTCTGGTTGACAAGTGTTGGTGCACCATTTAGAAATGGTTGCTTGGTCTTTACCCAACATTTCTGCCAACCACTTGTTTGAGCGCTTGGTTACTGCCAACATTATTTTCAATCTGTTTACATCTTTCTTTGCCATACTTTTATAGATATATAATTCGTATGTAAAAATACAATAATTATTCTAAATACCGCTGTGATATTTCCAAAAAGTTTGTTTTAAAGGCTATTTATTGAAGTTTCCGCCATTTTTTAGATAAAAACAGGGGTATCTTATTATGATAAAAACATCAAGATACCCCTATATATTATTAGGTGTCATAACCGACAGACGGAGCGTGCTTGTTTTCCAACTATGCTTTGTTTTGTTTCTATATTCTTTGTTTCGTGTTTTTCAGCTGTATCTTGCTCCTGTGGTGGTGTCAATTCCAACTGTATTTTTCTATCCAACGCCGCCAGTTCCGCTTTCAGACCTTTCAGTTCTTCCTCTTTCTTCCAAGTCTTGCCAGCTATCTCTTCCAGTTGCGGTATTTCCTTTTCCAAAGCCTTGCATCTTGAATCATACTGTTCAATGTAGCTTGGTATCTTCTGTAAGGCATTCAGAAAGTTGTTTGCCGCTGCTATCGGGTCCGACTTGGCAATGTGACCGTAGTTGTACTGGTACTTGTACTTGTAATTGCCCTCGACAAAAAAGCGGTTGTCAACAAATGGAAGACCATTCTCGAAACTTGTCTCGCTGACAATCTTGACAGGGAATCCGTAGATTTCTCCAATCCGCTTGTATTGTCCGCCAGTTGTCTCTTTCTCCGCCAACATTTGCAGATGCTTTCCTATAACCTCTAAGTTCGTGGACTCCACACCATCAAGAGTGATGAGGTTGAGGATGTTGCCGTCCTTGTCTTTCTTGGCTTTGCCCATAAACTTGCCGTAGTCCTCGGTCATTCCCTTGAGAGAGGCTTTGTTGTTGCCCAGCTCTGCCATCTTTGACTGCAATTTTGTTTCTGAGTCACGCTTGCCCCTGTTGAACGATTTGCGCTCACCCTCCAGAGAAGCAACCTTCTTCTCCAACTTCGCCTTGTCAAGCAAGTCGGTATTTCCGGAGAGAATAGCCATATACTCTGAA
>ERZ834722.982-NODE-982-length-29355-cov-5.835119_pt1 | contig 29355 bp, 35 predicted proteins | sample MGYA00519576_ERZ834722 | MGnify/ENA primary metagenome ERZ834722 (study PRJEB31850, sample SAMEA3708759) | human gut metagenome | biome: human gut; feature: human-associated habitat; material: faeces | place: China | collected 2014 ...
TTCATGAGACCTCCTAGCAAAGCTTCACGCCTCCGTACTCCGGCTGCCGCGTCTGCTCGCCGCTGTCCAGCACCGCCTGCCGGAGGACTTCCGGATCCAGGCCGCAATCCCGATACCCCTGCAGGAGGGTGTCGTAGTAGCGGGCGGACGGATAGCCAAACTCCATTTGCGGATCCATGATGTAGGCCATCCCCCGGAAGGGCTTGCCTCCCAGCGTTCCTGCCAGCGTCTGCTTGAAATAGTAGTGGGGATAGCCTTCATACTGATCCAGCCGCAGTTCATCCGCGCTTTGAATTTCCCAGACGCCAACAGGAACCGCTGCGCCGGGCTTCTGCGCAATGGTGGCGTGGGCGTTGTGCAGGGAGCCTTTGAATTGCAGTTCGTAGTTCTCCAGAACGCCTGTCCCAATAAATTTGGCGGTGGGGCAACGATACTTCATCTGCGCCAGATTGAGATTGCTGCCATAGGCGATGTACAATTTACCGCTCATTATAAATCTTCTCCTTTACAATTGCATTTCCGGCGCTCCCGTCTGCCCCTCCAGGATTTCTTCCCGGGGTTCCGGCGGAACAGCAGAAGGGGCAAGCGATTCCAACGCCGCTGCCTGCTTGGCTGCCAGCCGTTCCTTTTGCCGCTGGGCCTGGGCCGGATCCTTCCAGGCGATGTTGCCCTCCAGATGCTTCAACAGGTGCTGCCGGGCGGTTTTGAATTCGTCCCCAATCATCCCCAGCCGCAGCAGCCAGGTGCGGAAGGTATACTTCTCATTGTCGGAGTGAGTCTGGCAGCGGGAAGCGGATTTCTGCACCAGGGCCTGGTGGGAGATGGCCAGGCACAGCTGGATATACGCCTTGACCTCCCCGGCATGGAGGGTGGAGTTAAACAGCCGGAACTCAATGGTTCCCTTGGAAAACACGCTGTGCAAATTCAGCGCATGGTAGCGGCTGGTATCATAGTGGATGTACCGGTTGGACTCTCCGTTGTACCACAGCCGCTCCAGCTCTGCCATGGTCTTGGGCCGCTTCCGGTTGACCTCATCCAGGAAACGCAGATCTGCTTTTTGACAGTAGTTCTCCCTGCTAACCTGAACCTGCAGGGCCTTGTATAGCAGCTCCTCCTTGGCGGCCATGATGTTGACCATATTCCGCAGAGTCTGGGGGGTGTGGGCCGAAGCATCCACATGGACGTGAATGCCGCAAGAGCCGTTCACCTTGGCGCCAGCGCCCCGCAGCTTACGGACGAGGGCCTGAATGGTTTCCACATCCTGGTACTGGCAAATGGGTGAGACAAATTCCACAGAGTAGAGTCTGCTGGCGCTTTCTCCCCGCCGGGATTCGCACAGGATACTGCTGTCCAGAACAATTTTCCACTGCCTGCCTTGTGGATCCCGGATGGTATAGGCGTCATAGGCGCCGCCCACACGGGTAGCGCCGGTACCAAAGAAATCCGCAACAGCCTTTGCGGCGGACTGCCTCGTCAGGCCTGTCATTTCAATCTCAATGCCAAAGTTTTGAGACCTCAACTGCAATCACCAACAGAATCCGGTGCCTTTGTTGGTGCATTGGTTTCAGGCGCAAACGCCTTTGGTTTTGCTTTCCTGGCCTTGGCTTCCGGCTTCGCCACTCCCGCCCGCAAATCCAGGAAGCCACGGACGTTGGCCGGAATCGTTTTGGCGTAGAGGGTGTCCACCGCCTGCTGCAGCTCCTCTTCCAACGTGCCGCCCTTCTGCTCCAGATACAGCCGCAGGGCAGACAGCTTTTCCTCGTCATAGGAAAGGGTAATGGTTGCTTTTTTCACAGGTTACCTCCCATATAAAATCCAGGGCCGCAGTCCTGTTCGTTTTTTGCTGAATCCAAAATAGCTCCATCTGTGATCCAGTCCTGTGTATTCGCTCCTTCCAAACCGGTGTTGTGAACCTGGGCGAGGGAAAAATCCCCATGGGTTAAGAATGCCCGGTCGAAGCAGCAGCCGGCGATATGTGCCCCTCGGAAATTGGCTTCCTCCGCGACGCAATCTCTGCCGTCGCAGTCCCAAAGGAAGGCTTCCTGGAAATCCGCAAAGCACAGCTCGCTGCCAGCCAGGCTGACGTTATGCAGCCGGGCGTTTTGAAACAGAGCGCTGTTCAGTCTGCGGCGAGACAGATCCAAGTTCTCCAAACTGCAATTGGAAAAATCCGCCTGCTCTCCGCCCTGGTCATAGAGCCACAGCACATGTCTGGCACACATGACATCCGCTTCTTCCTGAGAGATGGAACGCGGGTTGGGCATTGGCGTAAAGTCCGGAACAGTAAAATGAATCGAATCTCCCAAGTGCTCCACATACGCAATATGTGCTTGTTTCATGAGGGCCTGGAGAAAAACAGGCCCAATTCCATTGTCCGGCTGGAGGGCGGAGTCCACTTGCGCCTGGAGGTCTGCCCAAGTCATTTGCCATGTGTAATCCCCCTGATATCCAAAGCCGCCCTGTAAAACATCCTCCGCCATTTCTGCTGCTCAAGATTCCAGATACTGTCTGGCTCCTGGAAAGAAAGCGGCGCAACGGGCGCTGTCCGCCCCCTCGCTTTCCACCAGAATGCCGCAGCCTGAACTGGCATCCAGTACCAGCAGGCAGTGGTAGACGTTACCGGCGCGGAACATTCGGTCTGTGTTTGCCGTCAGGAAGTCATACCGTCCCAGCAGATTGCTTTGAAATTCCTGAAATTGCCCTCCCGGCAGGGTAATGACTTTTTCGATTTCACAGTCCGCCAAATCGAACTGCGGTTCGTTCCTGTGGAAAATTGCTTTTGTTTTCATTCGATTCCTCCCAGTAAAAAAATAAGGCAGCCATTTCTGACTGCCTGCCGGTTGTGGATTATGGTTCCGCTGCTGGTATGGTTGCTTCTGTGGATGGCACTTCCTCCGTTGGCGCGGGTGCTTCTATGTACTGAATGTAGGGAATCTTCAGCCAGTGGGTCCAGGTTCCGGATGAGAGTTGGGTTTGCACCACACCGTAGCGGGTACCCATGGCCTCAATCACCTGGCCGTTTCCAATGTAGATCCCGATATGCCCCCGGTGCCAGACTGCCAGGCCGGGGATTTCAGGCATGGTATCCATGGGCCCTTTTTCCACCGCCAGGTCATACATGCTGTCGGCGTCCACATCCGGCATGCCGTTGGCGCCGTAGGAGATGGCGCCGCTCTCCGGGTCAAACCAGCCGTAGCCCTTGATGAGGCCGATACAATCGGCACACCGCCTGCCCAGCCAATGCTGCTCGATGAATTCGGCATAGCCGCCCACCTCCTCCGGGTACTGCTCCAGCTTGTAATCATACAGAGCCTGGTCCAGCACCTGGCCATAGGTGCCCCACACATAGCCCCACCCGGCCTTTTCCGCCGCAATGGCCCACTGCGCCAGATCCAGGTTATTCTTTGTGGAGAGGTCAACGTAGCGGGAGGTATCAATCTTGACACCCCGGACGCTTGCCATGACCTTCCGGAAGTCCTCACCGGAAAGCGCTGTGCCAAAGGTAGCGTTGACTGCGGCAATGAGCTGCTCATCTGACTGGTTCTCCGAAAAACAGCCCACCAGCTTGGACACAAAGTCCTGCTGGTGGGCGTAATCCTGTAGCGCCAGCACAAACAGTACCTGGGCGTCCACAGTCCTGCCGGAAAAGCCGGCGGCAGTCATGGCATCCTGAATGGCATACATGGTGTCCTCCACGGCTTGCATCTGCGCTTCCTGCTCTGCGGTCAAATTCTGCACAATCATCTCCTGTAGCTGGCCTGTGTCAAACTCCAGGGCGCCGTTGAACAGCGCCAGCACAGCCGCGATTGGCATCAGGATGATTATAAGAATCCCCAGGGCGATGCCGAACACCGCCTTGCGCGGTTTCTTATCTGTCAGAACAGCCACAGCCAGCTTTTTCAGTGCTGCCGCCACGGTGGCGCTCATTACCGGCCTCCCGCTGTGCCAAACAGCGCCGCCTTATATGCCGGGGCAATGACCTGCAAAAGATACCGTTCATTGCCGCAGCGGTAGAGGCAGGCGCCTCGCTCCGGGTAGCGGATGAGGGCGAACTCCGCTTCCTCCACCTGTAACGCGTCCTGGAAATCCCTGGGATTGCACTGCCCGGGGTGGAACAGAAACTGGTGGGTGGGGATGGAGAACAGGGGCTTGGTGAACTCCCGGATGGAGGGAATCAAAAAATCCTCTATGTTCTGGCTGGCCAAAATCATAGCGGAGTCCTTCTTCCGCACCCGCTTCATGCAGTTGCGGATATATTCGATAGCGGTTTGGTTCGTCAGGAAGAGATACAGCTCGTCCACCGACGCCGCCGTATTTCCTTTTCCCAGCAGCGCGTTGCTCATGTAGGAGAGGATGTTGAACAGCATGGCGTCTTTGAGCCGGCGGTTGGTGTCCATAAGGCCCTTGACCCCAAAGCACAGAAATTTGTCATCTGCAATGTTGGTGTGGCCGTTGAAATACTTGCTTTCCGTGCCAACGCACATGGAGTGGACCCCCAGGCACACCTCCTGGAGTAGCTCCTGGGAGTACAGGTATTTCCGCTTGCTGTCATAGGTCTGGTATTCCTCCTCGCACAGCTGGTAGAAATCCGAGAGGATGGGGAAGTCTTTTGGTTTCTTTCTGGTGTAATCCGTGCTGTCGGTGATGCCAAACCGGGCGTACAGCTTCATGAGGAGGATTTCCATGGTGTCCAGCTGGGGATCCGAGAAATCCTTATAGCTGCGGAAAAAATCCTTGAGAAAGGCAATGTGCTGGGAGAGCCTCGTGACCTTCTTGAAGGCTTCCGGCGTGGTGGCGTCGATATCCTCAACGCTGTCCGTCCATGCTTTCGGCTCCAAGGGATTGATCGTGTACTCGCCGCTCATGAAGTCGATATAGCAACCGCCCAGAGCATTGCAGAGTTCCTCATACTCGGACTCGGGGTCCAGGCAGATGATTGCCTTACCCGACTCTCGGATGTTGGTCAGAATAAGCTTGAGCAGATAGCTCTTGCCCTGGCCGCTGTTGCCGAGGATCAAGACGTTGCTTGTGGTCTTATCCTCGGCGCGGCGGTCAAAGTCCACGAGGATATTCGTGCCGTACTTGTCCCGCCCGATATACAGTCCCTGTGGGTCGGTCTTGCCCGAGAAGTTGAACGGGTAGAGGTTTGCCACGCTGGATGCGGGAAGGACTCGTTCATACTGCGCACCGAACTGATTGTATCCGGTCGGGATCACGGACAGGAATCCTTCTTTCTGCCGTAAGGTCAGCCTGTCGACTGAGATCTTGGATCTCGTCAGCTCCATCGCAATATCGCTCTGAAGCTCTTTGAGGGCATCCATACTCCTTGCCTTCAGTTCAATGAACACGCTGCAATGCAGAAGCGGTTCCTTGTTTTTACGAAGGTTGGCCAGGAGCTCGATTACGTCCTGCAGATTGCCTTCGGCTTCGATGGTGTCGTTGACGTCGTTGCCGCCGCTCTTGAGCTTGTTTCGGCGGGTGGCGTTCTGAATGATCTTTCTCTGTTCCATGCTTTCCACCAGGCGGTGATAGATGCGAAGCGTCACGCCGCTGCGGTCAGCGAGCTGGGACAAGATGGCCTGTTCCTCAGTGGAGGGGGGATATTCTCGGATAACCCACACAGATCGGTAACTGTCGCCAACAACATAGTGGTCGGACAAGAATTTCGCGGAACCGGGCAAAATCATATCGAAGAAGTCCTTCGTCCGAATTTCCTCCATCTGTGCCGGCGTCAGCACTTTCGGTTTTCCAAACATTTGCATTTTCCTCCTTTGCAATGATGATGAGACGGCTGCTTCTGGTGCTGCCATAGCAGGTGGACAGCGTCAGAAGGCGGTCGCCGTATACGGGGGCATCCCCGTTGGTGTAATAGGCGTTTTGAATGATTCTTTGGACAGCTTCATTGAAAGCATCTTCAGACTCTGCATCGATGAAGCTGTACCATGAGTCGAGCTTATCTACACAGGCAACCGCAAAGATGGTGAACTCGTGAGCCCCGTCCTCTGTTTCCAGCAGGATCATCGGATTGGAGGAGAGGCGTCCATCGTTCAGATATTCTCTGAGAGAGGAGAACATGATTCCGTTGCGCATGTTGTGACCGAAGATGATGAAGTTGTCACTTTCGAGCGTACAGCGGTAATCCAGAAACGGAACGCCGGAGTCGCTGTACTGCTGATAGAAGTTCATGCGCAGGTACTTCTGCGGCCATTCCGGGGTGTGCATCACGGGATAGTCCACGGCGGTGTTGTCGATGGTGATCCAGCCGATGCAGTCGCTGTTCTGACTGATCAGAAGCGGAATGCCGTGGCGCGGCGTGAGAACAGGATTTTCCTGTTCCTCCTGCGTATCTAAATCCGTATCCGAATTCTCCGCATCGCCGTCTGTATCCGGCTCCGCGGTTTCTTTCGGCTCGTCAGGCTCCTTGATCTCTGCCAGCTCCGAGAGCTCGGCAAAGGCGTCGATATCTTTCTGGCGGCTGCTATACTCCTGCCAGATCTGAACTCCGCAGAAGGCCACGACCGCCGACAGCAGAAAGGCAAAAATCGCATAGAGATGCTTGGGATTAAGCTTCGTCTTCTTCATCATCGTCCACCTCATAGAACTGCTCGCCATCGATGTCCGGCATCTGTTCTCCGTTCATGCTCGCCTCGAAATAAAGGGCGAGGAACCGCTTGATGTCTGCCTTACGCATTCTTCTCACCTCAAAGCCCTGTTCGGAGATGATCTTCTCCACACGGTTGGCTGTATCGAAGACCTGCTTGTCCTTTGAAGCCTTGATTCGGGCGGTAAAGAGGAACTGTCTGGCAGTAGCCATCTCCACCTGCACGTTGTCGAGAAACTCGATGTCCTTCTTGATGAGCTTCCGAACTTTCGGGTTCTGCTCATATTCAAGACGCTCGTGGAGATAGGCTTTGTTGTCATCAAAGCATTCGGACGAGTCGGTGCAGGTGATCTCAATATCGGGGATCGACGAAAGCACCATCATCAGATGGCGGATCTTGATCTCGATGTTCACGTAGGACAGCACCGAGATATTGGTCGGGCTGACCAGATAAAACAGAAGCTCGCCCTTCTGCGTCATAAGGCCGTATTTCGTGAAGGTCTTCACGCCGATGAAGTCCTGCACCGAGCGGCCTTTTCTTTTTTTCTGCTGTTTTACGTGTTTCGCCTGCTTGGGCGGTTTCTTCTGCTTGGGCAGCTTTTCTTTCTTGGGCATGCTGTTCACCTCCATTCGTAGTACTGCTGTGTGGTGATAAAATAACGACCCGCATATCGGATGAAATCGAGGATCGTCGTATCATCCATGCGGATCGTCAGAAAGCCATAGCAAAGAGTGGCGGCTGCTGGGAGCATCAGATGCAGCTCCACAAGGATCACTATGGAGAGCAGGGCGGCAACGCCCATAATTGCGAAATCCAGCAGGCTCCATAGCCACATGTTCGCTGCGGCCTTGAGGTTCTGCGGATAGATATAGTGCGTCATAGTATTCCTCCAATCGTCGGATCTTCGCCGTAGTATTCCTCGCAAAACTCCTGAGGGGTTTGATGGTAGTCCTCCTGAATCTTCTCTGCGATCATGTCCTTGATGAGCTGTGCTTCATCCTTAGTCGGCTCGTAGTCAAAATACGAAGAGCTGTCCTGACGGCTGATCTCGCACTCGATCCGCAGGGTGTCATCGAAGGGATTGTAACGACCGTACATGTTCAGCCATGTGTCATCATCCGAAGCGGTGTCGATGTGGAACTTCTTGTCCACATCGAACCACGTTTCGATATACACGGCGATTTCGCGGCCTTCGACGCAGTCGACTTCCATGTCATGGTCGATGGCGATATCATCCCGTGTCAGTTCGTTGTTTTCCTTCAAATTCTCACGCTCCTTTGGGCAAAAAAATAGGGCATCGCTGCTTGTGCGATGCCCGAAGTGGATATATAGGTTTTTACATTGTCAGTGTCGGCCCGGCTTCTTCCTGTTCCTCTGCTGCAACAAGCTCCAATGTGGGGCGAATAATCAGATCATACCTTGCGTTCACATATTCCTTGTAGAATTCCTTTTGCAGATCGGAAATACCGGGTACTTGATCAATGAAGCTTTCAATCTCTCCCATATTGATTCTTGGTGCAATCCGCTTTAAAGCTTCATTGGCGTCCTCATTCTCGGCACGGCTCAAAAAGTCGTAGTAGTTGATCTTTCGCCCCTTCAGCTTGATCGCAGAGGTGGGGAATTGAAAAACCCTGGCGTGAAGCTCAGCTTCATTGGCAAGCACCTTTTTCATCACCTTGTCATCGGCTTGCGGCAGCAAGCAGCTCCCGCAGTCAAAGACGGGGGCGATTTCCGCTTCACCTTTGGCATCATCATAGAGAAAACCCCAATTGCCGTTGTGCCGGTCAAAGTTCCCAAGCAGAGCGTCCGCAATGAACATGTTCCAAAAGTGCTCACGTAGAACTATTGGGGAGACATACTGCTGCTTGTCGATGGTGTCCATAACGTCGGAAAGCTCCGTTCCGCTTCCATTGCTATCGGAGTCAAGAACCGTGTTCTTTATGGAACAGAAGTCAAACAGCCTCTTGCCGCCTGCGGTAAAATCCTTACAGGCGCAGACGAGCTTTTCCTTTCCCTTGACGGTGAAGAGACCGAGCATGGTTTCCTGCGCTCGGATGCCCAGCATATTGAAGATGCTGCTGGCAATGTGTTCGCTGATACAGCTATTTGTATAGGACAGGTCGGTCGGCTTTCCCTCGGCAGAAGGCGGGAACTTCAGCATATATGCTTCGCCGTTATATTCAACGGCGATCTTGCTTCCGTTTGCTCCGTTGTATGCTCTGCCGGGGATCACCCTGCAATTCGTAAAATCAATCATATTCTCGCTCCATATAGATATTTCTTTCTCAGATAGTTTGCGTGTTCGGAGGTAATGATTCCGTCGCTAATCTCCGCCATGTTGATGCTGCCGTAAAGCTCGCCCCACAAGCAATCCATGAGTCCGCTGTGAGATTTCAGGCCGTCCTTATAGGCATCCAAATCATGCTGGAGATAGTCGGGCAGTCCGTATTCAAAGGCTTGTTCACGTTCTGCCTGGTGGATGCCGCCCTCGGTCAACAGCTCCATAGATACGCCAAGTGCCTTTGCCAGCTTATACACAGTTTCGGCGGAACACTTTTCGAGCTTGGTTTTTCCGCTACAGATGTCGTTCAGCGTAGCATGGGGGATTCCAGCTTGTACCGCAAGCCGATATTTCGTCATATCCCGCTTGGCAAGCAAATCTTCTATGATCATCGTGTTCGCCTCCTTCCTCTATATTATATCGGCATACCGAAATAAAATCAAGAGGTTACTCATAACTTCACAGAAAATTTGCTTTTCATCTTACTTTCCGGTCGCTCTGGCTACGCTTCGAGTCAGATTGACGGCGGTGGTGGTCGCATGAACGACGCTCATCATGTTCACCTTGACGGAGCTGTCGAGGCCGAACTGCTGAGCGATACGAGGCACTTCGTTGGCTGCGAGCATGATGCCGAGTCCAAGAAGCATGTGATCCGGGAAGGTAAGCAAGCCGAGGAACAGCAGCGTTGTCTGCATAAACGCCGTCAGACAGATTGCTGCTACCTGCTTACACCATTGGTTAAATCCATCGGTATATCCACGGGGGACGCTGAACATATACAGACTTCCGACTGCCATCTGCACGAGCAGGATGCCGCCGCGCTTGATATTCTGGAAGAAAATCTTGATCACGCAGTAGGCAAAGGCAATCAGACACAGAAGGTTGAGAAGTCCGAAAGTCACTTGGGTTGACACGGCAAAGCTTCCTTCCAAGACGGATGTGCTTTGCCCTGCAAGATCCAGGCTTTGACCGCCAGCTACCATGCTTGTCAGATCATGTGCAAAGGTGTTTTGCAGACTGATGCAGAATTTGTACAGTTCCACAGGAACCACGCCGATCAAACTGCAGGCAAAGAAGCCCTTAAGGATATTGATGCTTGTGGTTTTGATGTTGGCTCTGCCGTTCTGATACTCTATCGCAACATCGAAGATGGCTACAACCGTACCGGCCACAAACAGCGACCATCCAAACAGCGTGAAAAGCCTGATTGTGGCCTGCACCCAGGACAAGTCAAAGATTTCAGCGCCCATGTTGCCCATCATGGTAAAGAAGTCAGCAACGGCGCCGTAGATGATCTCATAGAACCATTGGAGGATGGCGTCAAAGATGGTGTTGGCAATCTGTGTGCCGAGATACTCAATGGTATCTCCAATGGCATTGCCGATGCCGGAGAATATATCTCCAAGCCAGTCAAACATAGGTTTTCACCGTCCTTTCCAGAGGGGTTATAAGGTCATTCCCATGTCTTCCTCCTGGTACATGGAAATATAATCGTTCACGGTATCGGCGATCTTCTGATAGGCTGCGGGAGAAGGACGGTATCCGTACCAATCGGCTTTCCCGTTGTTCTCCCAAATGTGGATTTTCCTCGCAAACGGGTTGTTCTGATACGCAGGATTGCCACCGAGAATATCGCTGAATTTGAAGGTTTCGGCGTCAACTTCACCATCCGTGCGGTTAATGATTTTCAGCCGCAGTGCATTGTAGTGATCTCTCGTCTCGGTATAGACGAACTGCAGTTTTACCCGCAGTTCATCGTCAATTCTACCGAGGAGCGTTTTGCCGCTGTACTTCGCGTCACGGATGACGTTGCTGCCGCCGAACAGCTTTTTGAGTTCCTGTTCGTAGAAGGTCATCGCTCTGACTTACAGGATCGTCCAGATATACAGAGGCGCGGTCAGAGTGAAGATGAGGCAGGCGAACAGAATGCAGGGCGCAGCGAACTCAAACTGACCGTGTTTTCTGTACTCGAAATACGAGGTGCCGACCTTGACAAAGAACAGGATGGCAAGGATCATGTCGATCACGGGGAAAACCACGTTGTTGACGACGGTCTGCACCTGCGACTTCGCGGCGTTCCAGGTGCTCTCGATGGCACCGGAAACATCGCCGGCCGCAAACGCAGTCACGCTGAACGTGGTCATGACCATCACGCACAGCGCGAGGGAAAGAATGATCCGAAGAGATTTCTTTTTCATGTGCATTATCCTCCTAATACTTTTTTGATGTCGCTGTCTTTCACAGCGCGGGTTTTGATATTGAGATTTTTGCAGAAATCGATTTCACGCCGCATCCCTTCGGTGATTTCGTCGCCGAAGATCCACAGCTCATCGCAGAACCACAGCAGGCTCATTCCTGCGGAAAGCCCGATTTCACGCTCGATCGGGATATCATCGTTTAGGCAGAGGGCATAGAAGTGCGGCACCACCGGAGCAGTGCCGCACTTCAGTGCGTATTCAGTGTATCTCTTTGCTTTTTCGAGATTACCTTGGATATCCCCGCCTAAAGGAGCGCAGATATACACCTTTTTCATCATTGCGAATCCTCTTACTTTTCGCCGTCATCTTTCTTCTTCTTGAAATACATGATGACACAAGCGATGGCGCCGCCGAGGGCGATGCCGCCGAGCCCAATCCACACGCCGAGATTGCTGTTGTCGCCGGTCTGAGGCACGTCGGGCGGAGGAGTGATCGTCACGGTCTGATCCTTGTCCTCAATGTCCTTATGCGTGGTAATCTCCACATCATCACGATACAGGCTCTCGAATACGACTACCTTAGTGCTGGTGGTAAGATCGTGAGCGTCGAAAGTGAACGTCACCTTGACCTCGCCATTCCTGCTTTCGGGTGTGAACTTGACCTCTGCGGTGATCGTCTCGCCGTTCACGGTAAAGACTTCGCCGGTTGCCTTGTTCATCAAAGTTCCGCGGATGGTGTACTCAGTGCCGGGGATGAGGTTGGTGTAGGACACCACGTCCTCAATCGTCACCTTACCGGCTGTAGTGATCTCCTTCTTGCCGTCGATGGAGGCCGTGGTCTTGATCTCGGGGACATATACCTTCACAGACTGGCCCTCATCCTCGATGTCGGCATGAACTGCGATCTCGATTTCCTCACGGTAGAGGCTCTCGAACACCACAACATCGGTCGTTTCGGTGATGACGTAGGAATTGAAGGTAAACGTCACCTTGACTTCGCCGTCCCTGGCTTCAGGCGTGAATGCGGTTTCCGCAGTCACAGGCTCGTCATTGACAGTCACGGGCTTACCGGTGGTCTTGTTCATGAGAGTTCCTTTGACAACGTATTCCTTGCCGGGAGTGAGGTTGTGATAGGAGACGATATCCTCGATGGTGATCTCGCCGCCGATGGTCGTTTCTTTCTTTCCGTCGGTAGAAGCTTCGGTCTTGATTTCGGGAACAATGACCGTTACGGTCTGCGCCTCGTCCTCGATATCCGCATGAACGGTCAGCTCTTTGCTGTCGCTGTAGAGGCTCTCGAACACGACGATGCTCGTATCCGTCTTGATGAGCTTGGCGTCGAAGGTGAACAGCACCTCCACACTGCCGGAGGGAGCTTCGGGAACAAAGGTCACCTCGGAAGTGATCTGCTCTCCGTTCTGGAGGAACGGTTCGCCGGTCGCCTTATCCATAAGGATGCCCTTGAGGATATACTCCTTGCCGGGGACAAGGTGCTTGTATTCAACCGTATCGGTCAGGGTGAATACCTCGGTGGCGCAGACTTCCTTCTCATCGTTGATGGTGGCAGTTGTGCCGATTTCGGGGATCAGATCGTTCACTACGGTGATCTCAACCACGTCGCCGTCCTTATCGACTGTCACGGCATAGACCGTTTCGTTTTCAAGATAGCCAGCCGCAGGGCGCAGCTCGCGCACGGTATAGCTGCCGTACACCACATTCTCAAAGGTGAAGACGCCATCTGCGCCGGATTCAGCAGTCAGCAGTGCGTTTGCCTCTGTGAAACTGGTTTCATCCGCACGGAAGAGTCCGAACAGAGCACCGGAGATCTTATCGCCGGTTTCACGGTTGACCTTATAACCCTTGATCGTGCCGTAAATCAGCTCGTTGGGGATTTCATTGCCGTCGTTCACGGTGATGTGAACAGCAGCAACTTCCTGACCTGCGTACTCGAATACGACAGGGTACTCCTTATCGGACAGGATATAGTGCTTATCGGTGCTGATTTCCTTGACATAGGTTTTAGCACCAACGGGAAGGTCGGTGCTAAAGGCTGCATAGCCGTTCTCGTTGCACTCAACGACTTCAAGCACCCAGCCAGCAGAGATACTGCTGCCATCTGCCGCAGCGATTTCCTCTGCGGCGAACAGGCCGAAGTTGACAGAGGTGATTTCGCCGTTGTTGCTAACGCCGAAGACCTCGTTCTGCTCCATGACCTTATTCAGATCAATCTCGACCTTCTGACGTTCGTTGTAGAAGCCGGTGGAGGTTTCAGTAATCTCCACCTCCTGGCCTGCGTAGGTCAGCTCCACAGTCTGAACCGTAGGATTGATGATCATACCATAGGGAGCCTTTGTCTCTACAACGTTGAATCTGCCAAGGAACAAAGGCTCAGTCACGGCTTGGCCGTCAGCCCCGGTGACGAGGACAGCCACGACCTCATCCTTGCTGTATCTGAGAGTGCCGTCCAGGGTGTAGATATCCTCGGCTGCGGTCACGGTATACTCGGCTCCGGCGAGACCGCCGACCTCGTAAACCAGGCGTTTGCTGTCCTTCGTATCGATGACGGAGGAGAGATATTCGCCGGTCTTTTCCACGGTGATGACGCCCATCTGAGGCGCGTTCTCCTTGGTTACGACCACCACAGTCACGGCGTTTTCTTCCGTGGAGTTTTCCTCGGTGATGTCGAAATAAACGGGATCGCTGTTGAGCACATATCCATAGGGAGCCGATACCTCAACCAGCGAGTAGCCCTTGCCGTATTCCAGTTTTTCAGGCGTAATCAGCATACCGTCACCGTCCGTGTAGAAGGTGTCGATGGTAGTGACAGTCGGATAGGTGAAGGTCATCTGAATCTGATTGCCGGAGGGATCGTAGATGTGGAAGCCGATGCCGGAAGCCGGAATGGTCTTACCGGTCGTGCTGTCGATCTTGACCACCTTTACATAGGAGTAGAAGTTGGCGTTGTTAATCAGATAGCGATAGGTTTCGCCGTTCTCGCTGACGAACACGTCGAAAGGCTTGAGCAGCTCGCGGCCTTCCCACCCCTTGATCTGCTGGACAGTATATCTGCCGTAGGGCAGATCCTTCGTCTGAGCAAAGCCGTTCTCGTCGCAGACCAGATAATCGCGCTCGGAGTCCTTGGCGTTGTCATAGGAGCCTGCGCTCTTGAGATATACGGCAAACTCTGCGCCTTCCTCGGGAGTCTCGATCTGCGTCTCACCGTCATCGGTGTGCTTGATAATGGCGATATTGCCTTTCTTGACCTGCTCGTACTGCTTCATGGCTTCGCTGTTGTACTCTGCGGTATAGTTCTTCGGACTGACGCCGATCTGCTCGTTGCCGGGGGTAACGAGGTAGCCCTCGCTGCTGTCCAGCTCCTTGATCGACCAATCGGTGCCGCAGACGTAGTACTTGGTAGTGAACTTGCCGTCCGCGTCGGTGACGTAGGTGTCGATCAGCTCATCGCCCTTGTAGATGCCGTACTTGGCGCCAGCCAGATTCGCATCGCCCTGGGCAGAGCCGATTTCCACATCCTGCTTGGTGACGGTCAGATTCCATTTCTTGAGCACGTTATCGAAGCTCTTGCCCGTGACCTTGTTCCACTCGATGGCTGTGGTCTGCTTATCGGGGACAACATAGCGGATCGGGGTGTCAACTTCCTCCAGGGTGTACCCTGTACCAATCAGAATATCCTTGAATGTCGCAACGCCGCTGGCGTCGGTCACGGCGTACTCATCCACGGGGATGCCGCTGTAGGAGATGCCGTACAGATGGAACTTCAGACCTTCGTTGAGCCCGTCCTCTGCAGTCTTGGTGACCTTGAGATCGCCGCGCTTGAGCTCGTTGTCGAAGCCCTTGCTTGTGACCTTATTCCACTCAATTGCCGCAGTCTGATCGTCGGGGACGATATAACGGTCGGGAGTGCCGACTTCCTCGAGGGTATAGCCGGTGCCGATCAGTACATCGTCAAAGACAGCCACACCGCTGGCATTGGTGACGGCATATTCATCAACAGGCAGTCCACAATAGGAAGTGCCGTACAGATGGAGTTTCACGCCCTCGACCAGCCCGTCTTCGGCGGTCTTAGTGACTTTGAGATCACCGCGGCACAGGGTGTTGTTGAAAGTTACGGTAGAGGTCTTGCCGCTGACGATGGTGACAGTCTGTGCCGCCTGCGTCTCATACTTGTCATCGGGAAGCTCCGTCACGGTATAGGTGCCGGGGAGCAGGTCAAGATCGACCGTTCCGTTCTTGCCGGTCGTAACCGTCTCATTGACGCCGTTGCCGGTGATCGTAAACTTGATACCCTCGACCTTGCCGTCCTCGCTGGTTTTCACGATGTGGCCAACGCCATAGGTCTCTGTGTTCAGTTTGAGGTAGAAGAACACAGGGTCTTCTGCGCCGGAGGCCATTGTCTGCTTGCCGGGGCAGCCCCAAATGAGCATTTTGCCCATGCCGAGATTGGTCTTCTTCTGCGCCGAGATCATCACAGCATTGGAAATCATGTTCTTGCTGGTGAAGGTGTACTGGTTTCCGCTGCGAGTCACGGTAATGCCGCTGGCAGAGAAGTTGATATCGGCCAGGGTGTTGTTGGTGTCGGTCAGGGTGATGCTGTAGTTGTCATTCGCCTGATCGTATTTCATGGTGTAGGTCTGTGCGTTGCTCTGATTGCGAGAGGAGAAGCTCGGCACAACATAGTGCTTGGACATCTGCTCCAGAATCCAGTTGTAGCACTGCTCTGCGGGTCTGCCCTTGATGGTGTGGTTGTACATATCCGCATCAATGCCGTTGTTGGAGGCAATGGAGGTAGGGCTCGTGCGGAGCTGCTGCTGGTACTCCCAGATGATGCACTGTGTTGCAAATGCGAAGTCATCATTGTTCGTACCGGGAATCGGGCTGGTCATACCTTCGTGATAGCCGTACATCAGCGCCATCATGATTCCGTACTGCGCGGTAATAGGCAGATTCTGAAAATACTTGCTGTTCTTTCCGCTGGTGGAATTGTAGGTGTCGCTGTAGTCGAAGGACACACCGCCCTCAATGCAGTACACATGATGCTGATTGCCGTTGCCGTCGATCATCATATATTTGTACTTGGCATTGCCGGAGCTGTAGGTCTTCACATAGAAACTGCCGTCATCGTTATAGAAGATGGCCGTGGTGGTCGGCTTGCTGTAGAACATTTCTCCATCAGAACCGACATAATGACCTCCATACGTGGAGGTACACTTCGTGCCTTCCTCGACAGACCATGCAAACGCCGTTGTAGGAAGCATTGCGACGATCATGAGGACAGCAAGAAGTGCCGAGAGCAGCTTCGTGCTCTTGGATTTGGTAATACCATTCATATCGACTTTTCATCCTTTCATTTTTTTGATAAAGAAAAAGCCCTCCGCTATTTCAGCAGAGGACTTCGTCCTTGTTGTTGTGTTTTGATGTTATGCGAATACAAAGTAGATGACGTAAGAGCCGCCGCCGATTGATTCGCAGCAGATGTTGAACTCCGTGATCTCATCGAGACCATAGGCACTGAGGTTTTCTACGGTGTGGAAGCGAATATACTGTTCCAGCCTGGACCGCAGTCCGCTTCCTTGATTGGACTCCGATGCTGTTATCGGGTTCCACCATGTCGCATTCTGCGGAGACAGCGAGGTATTCAGCGTGTAGCCCATACCCTGACCGATAGCAATGCAGTCAGAACGGATCGCATTGATGTCGAATTCATAATCGTATGCGGTCTTTGGCGGCGTTTCCACCGGAGGCTCTGTTTCGACCGGTGCAGGTGGCTCAGTCGGTGCGGGTGGCTCCGAGGGGGCAGGCTGGTCGGTAGGTGCAGGCTCAGCAGGCTTGGGCTGTTCCGTTTCTTTCGGAGGCTCGGTCGGCTTTGCCGGTTCGGGCTGTGTTTCCACAGGCTTTTCCGATTCCGTTGGCTGGCTCTGATCGCTTGACCTCAGAGTTTCTGCGGACTCGGCCTGCTTGGACGGTTCTGTCTGCTTCGGCGGTTCCGATTCTCTTGGGGCATCGGTTTCCGGTACCTCGCTTGTCTGCGGTGCTTCCGTTGAAACTGGCTGGGCAGGTATTTCTTTTTCTGCCGTTTCCGCAGTCGGGGTCACAGTCTGCGTATCTGCAGAAGGCTCTGTTACGGTTTCCGTGTTAACTATGACTTCAGCGTCATTGTGGAGCATCTGCTCAGTGTTGTCTGCGGCGCATCCCGTGATTGAGATTAGGAGCGCACAGACGATTGCTGTGGTTAGGAGTTTTGTTTTCATAGCAGTATCACCTCTTAACCACAAGAATACGGATAGAACGCAGGAAGTCCAGCGAGAATCGGGAAAATTACCGAAATCTACATACTCTGCCCGAAGGCAGGAGCGTCCTCGTCCTGCTCATCAAGATCCTCGCCTTCATCAAGATCCTCATTCTCGGACTCAACCTCATCGAGCTTCTGCTCATAGGCTTCCAGCACCTTGCTGTTCAGCTCGGTGCGGGCATCGGCGGTAATGGGATGGAAGATGTCCGAATACTCGGTCTTGCCGTCCTTCTGGAAAGAGTTCTGAGGCATCTGCACGAACAACCCCTTCTGCGAATCGATAACGCGCAGACCGTGAATGGCAAAGGCGCCGCCAATATTGACGCTGGCAATGGCCTTGACCTTCGAGTTCTCATAGTCCACGAGGCGGTCAATCCGAGCTGAAATGTTCGGTGTGCTGCGCTTCTGCTCCTTTGCAGGAGCCTTGCTGTTGGTTTTCTTGGTTGCCATGATTGGTTCCTCCTTTTTTACATGGGGTAGATCATGAAGCTCATATCGGCTTCCACTTCTTCGGGACTGATGTCCTCCGGTTCAGCGAACCGAGCCATATATCTCGTCACCTCCTCGTCAGTGAGACTTCTGAATGATTCGCCGGAATCGCCGCAGACGAAGAAGGGACCGGCCATGATGGATGAACCGTCGCCGATCCTGCGATTTCCGTCCATGCCCCGGAGCTTTGATTCTTCATTTCCCACAAGACAGGTTCCATCGTAGTTGTCAATCGGTTCGATCAAGCCGTCACCAACAGCTTTCTGTTCCGCTTCAAGCGTATGGGCGACGTCAGCAATATAGGGCGCCTTATGCGGTTCGACATAGACGACACGCATGAGGTTGTCCGGCTTTTGTGTCTGCGACTCGTCAAATGCAATGGGCTGAAACCCGATGCTGTCGCAGAAAAAAGCACCGTTGTCGTTCACCACCACGTCTGAGACGGACAGTGAGTGACCGCGGTGCAGGGGATGTCCTACCGTATTGAATCTTTGATAGATCGCTTCGAGATCCGTTTCATCTATCTCTGCGTTGAACACCTCGTCGTAAATGGAGGGATCAACGGCAGAGGAACCTTGATACCGTTCCAGCAGATCCAGACCTTCGAACTTGACACGGTTGACGTCCCGCTTAGAGTTAATCTGATAGATCTTCGTTCTCATCCTACATACCTCCCATCGTGATTCCTTCGGATTCATTCTCGTCGGGAGGCTCAAGCTCGGCGAGCTTCTCCGCAGCCCATTCGGGGATACACTCGTCCTTGATCACGCCGAGGAAGTCGCTTCGGTTGAAGCTCGTATTCTCACCGTCCTTGAGGAACTTGCCGAAAACCTTTCGACCGGAGGCAGTCGGACTGCAGCCGAAGCCGCTTTCGGCATAGAAAAGCTGGTAATCAGATGCCTTGAATTCGTCCTTCAAAACGGACGGCTTGAGGATCAGCAGCTTTCCGGCATAGTCGTTATCTTCGGAGCAGTGAGAGGCATCGAACAGGCCGAGCTTGTGCCATGCCTCCCGAGTCTGATTGATAAAGAGATCCGTCAGTCCGGGGTGGGACTCTACGCAGAAGTGCCAGCGCACGTCATCGCTCGGGATGAAGAAGCCCTTTGCCCATTTCTTGTTCTCCTGAGAGAAGCGGCCGTCGTGAGCTTTCTCCTGCAGGGTGTTTGCCAGCACCCAATTCACACGGTCGAAGCCGTAACGGTCGATGATGTCCTTTGTACCGTTCTCGAGGATGTTGTCGTGGTAATGGTCAGCGATGGATCGCTCAATAGCCCTGGCGCAGTCGCAGTTTTCTCTGTAGCTGTCTCGCCAATCCTGCACCTCATTGTGGGCGATGGCATCCTGCAGCGACCAGCGGTAAAGAAGCTTATGATCTGCCATAGAGACCACTTCCTTGCACATGATCCCATTTCAGCTTGAGATGGGCGAAGGCAGCCTTCTGCTGCTCGTCGGAGAGACTGTTGAGGAAGTCAAAGAGCGTAATCGTGTCTTCGGCATCCTTCCTCTGCGGTTTTTCTGCCGCACAGTTGTCGCAGATCTTCTCTCGCTTGACGATCACGGTTCTGCCGTCCGGCGCCTCCGTGAAGGAGAGAACGTCGTTGTAGGAGAATCCGACGCGCTGGCGGATCTCGAAGGGGATGGTAATGCGTCCACGCTTACCAAGAATTCGGAACATCTGAGCCATATTAGAACACCTCGCTTTCATCACAGCAATTATTACAGGGGCAGACGGCACACTCGCCGGTGCAGTCGAGCAGGAGCATGGGACAGCCTTCGCAGTTGCCATCACAGACGAAGTTCATGTCCTCGGGAGAGATTTTCTCCATTGTGACTTTTCCTTTCTCAACGATGAACTGCAGGGGATCTCCGATCTCAATGCCTGCGTCCACAAGCACCTCATACGGCACGGGAACCAGCGCAAAGAGGGGCGGCTGGCTTTTCATCTGATTTTGCATGATATAATGCTCTCCTTTAATATTTTTTCGTAGTCGTAGTTCTCGTCGCCGTAGATGTCGAACAGCGTGAGCTGCTTGGGTTTTGCGTTTTCGCGCTCGTAGTAATCGTAGTTGGCAATGAGAAGCTCCTTGAATTCCTTTCCGGCTTCATACCGCTGTGCCATCGAATGGGTGCGGGAGAAGTCGAAGAGGCTGAACCCGTCGTACAGTTCACGGATCTCGGGACAGTCGTTGTAGGACAGAAGGAACTTGCCTTTGATCCTGCCGAGGGTTTCTCTGAGCCTGACATGGTCATCCCAGCCGAAGCCCACCTCGTACATATCCTCCGTTGAAAAGTAAGGCGGATCGGCATAGAAGAAAGCGTCGGGACGGTCATAGTGTCGGATAAGCGTCTCGCAGTCCTGGTTCTCAATGACCACGTTTGCCATGCGGTCTTCCAACTCCTGAATCAGTCCGAACAGCTTTCGGATGTCAAAGGGCTGTGATGCAAAGGATTTTCCGCTGCTGGAGTAGCTGTTGCGGAGAAGCTTTAGGAACATGGCCGCTCTGCGCACATCGTGATCTTCGGTAATCCGCTTACGGATTTCCTTCAGCTCAGCAGCCTCGGGAGGGGGAAGCATGATCTCTGTGAGCATCAGTTCCTCCGTCAAGAACCTGTCATCGAATGTCTCGTGGTCAAAGAATTTGCGGATCGCAATGAAGTCCTCTCTGGAATTGAGATTGCAGAAGCCGAGCTCACGGATCGTCGCCATCGTCCGTTCCTTCATACATCGGAACAGGTTGACCAGGTTTCGGTCAAAGTCGTTGTAGACCTCGAAAGCGTCAATGGTCGTTTTGCCGAGAAGGACGCTGCCGCTGCCACCGAACACGTCGATAAAGCGTCCGTAGTGCAACGGGAACAGAGCGTAGAGAATGTGCAGGATCGCAGTCTTGTTTCCTACACGGGATACAGGGGTTTTGATGTTGATCACCTCGCTTTTCACGAGGTACCAACCGCGCCATAAACGAAAAAAGACGGTACCAATCGTTATGGGGCGATTGATACCGTCTTCGGAATTACTTGTTATTCAGTTGTGAGCGGAGCTTTCGAAGCTCGGCTTCGTATTCGTTGATGCGGTTGATCTGCAGGCAGCACAGCACCAGGGTTGTCACGATCCCGCCGATGAAGAGCCCAACGAGAAGCCAAAGAAACTCGGTCATGACAGCACCATCCCTTCCTCATCGTCGGGGAGCCAGGCGTTGTCCATAGCATCCTGACCGAGTCCGCAGAGAAGATTATTGAAGTCCTCCGCATCTTCGCAGCTGCGTATGCCGTACTTGGCACAGGCGTCCAGGATGTCTTTGGCTTGATCGTCGGGCAGATCGGACATCATGAAGTCGTTGGGGGCGAGCCATGCTTTTCCTTGCTCCCAGCAGACGCAGAGCGAGGTCGGAAATCCAAGCGTCTGATCGCACTGGAAGTCTGGGGACACGTGGATCATCAGCGTATCCTCATCCTCGATGATGCGGTCAACAGCTTTTTTGAATGCATCGTATTTCATAGCTGCATGCCCATTCCTTCCTCGAAGTCCTCTCCTTCATCCGGGGCGTCATCCACTGAGGTGATGTTGACGTACTCTCCGATGACGCCGAGCGCCTTGTAATAGTCGCCGGACTCACGGATGCGGTCACACATCTCCTTTGCCTGATCAGCAAGACCGTTCTGCTTCAGAGTGCGGGAGGCAATGCCCATCAGATTGAAGATGTTGCCGTCCTGACCGATCAGCGGACAGTCCGGCTTCTGCGCTGTATCTGCGGTCTGTTCCTTGGAGATGAAGCCGCCGAGTCGGTTCGGAACATAGTCCGAAAGCCATGTGCCGCCGAAGTTTCCGTGTGTCTGGAGCCGCCACATGGCGAGCTTACCAACGTCGAGTTCGACGTCATCCTTGAATGGAAACAGGAGGCAGGTTGATCCGTCTTGCTCAAAGGTGGAGCAGTCGTGGAACCTTGTGCCGTTCAGCAGAATGCCGTCTTCCGTGAGCATGTCGTTGATGCCGTCCACCCATTCGTCGAGGCTGCCGCCGCATCCCTGAAGGATCAAGCCTTCGGAGCCTTCCATCCGGCGCAGTTCGTCTTTGGATATGGTTTTCGCGCTCATAACTGCATGCCTCCCATCGTCTGAGATTCATCTTCGTCCTGGCTGAAGTCCGTATTGAGGAATTCCTCGACAGACATCTCATCGCCGTGGAAGTTGGGAGAGGAATCATCGTCAAACTCGATATATCCTTCCTCCCCGAAGATGATCGGCTCTTTGGTGATGATCGTTCCGGCATGATTGACGGCAACACTCGGCTCGACGGTGGCAAAGGCGATGGATTCGCCCTCGCGCAGATCGTACTTGTAAAGACCGTCCGGCAGTTCCTTCTGCGTAACGCGGCCGTTAGTGAAAAGAGCCGTCTGCCCAAGTACCTCGACCACCTCGAGCTTCTCGTCGGTCATGGCCTGCGTCTTCAGCTCTTTGGCTTCCGGCACCTCAACAGGGACAGGCTCGAACAGATGACCGCCACGGGCAGAGAGAATACCATAGTCGGTAATGCTCGCACCCATCCGCTCAACCAGCCGCTTGCCTTCGTTCTGCGTCAAGAGTGTATCCAGCCAGTGATCGTCAAAGCGGACGTCGAGATTGTGGCACACATGGGTTTTGAAGAAGGAGGCGGCGTCGCTGTCGAAATACGACAGCTCATATTCGTTCAGCCTGTCTGCGGCTTCCAATGCGCCGTCTGCGTCATGAATGTTCTCCGCTCCGAGGATCGCTTTGAATCTGAGCTGTGCATCGTTTCCCGTTGTGAGGTACCGGTCTGCGACAGCGTTCAGTGCGTCAAAAGAAGCCATGTCCTTGACGGCGACGGCGGTGATCTGCGGGATGCCGGATTCGAAGTCAAAGCAGGCGCAGTCCTCAATGGATTCTACGCCAAAGGCATCCTTGACGATGGCATCCGCTTCCTCTCTCGGAATCGGAAGTGCGAGCCACACGGCACCGGCTTCCGCTGCTTCGGGATCGTTGAGATCGGCAAGGCCGACCTTCAGCCTGAACACAGCGTCATCAGCCGCAACAGGGATATTCTTTCCGTCGTAGACCTCGGGGATTTCATAATCGCCGGTGACCACATAGAAGCCTTCGATCAGTACGCCGCCTTCATTCTTTCGCTGAAGCTCTCCGATCCTGCGCTTGTCCAGCAAGTAAAGAGAGTCATCCGGGATAGCGGCGACGTCGGGATGGAGGTCGTTCTCAATCACGAACTGTCCGAGCTGCTCGTCGTTGTGGATGTTTGATGCGACCATCACGCTGTCGAGACCATAGGTCATGTTGATGAGATCCTTGACCGACAAAAGCTCGTCGAAGTCCACGTTGCCAAACCGCTGGTCGAAGAGCGCCTGATAGATGGTGAATTGCTCGTCGGAGAGCGAGTCCAGCCGCTGGGCAAGGTAGTTCAGTTCCTCCACGGAGGTGGTGTCGAGCCGGATGTGTTCGAGATTGGGGAGCGGCTCGAATTCCACCATTGTGACTGACTGATAGGTCATATCCTCTCTGCCGGTGATTCTCGCTTTCTGCCTGGCGTCTCTGATTTGCTGGGCTGTGGCGGGAAGATCCAACACGGCATAGAAAGGTTCCCATCCGAGCCTGCTCTCTGACGAGAGCTCGATTCTGATTTTGTCTCTCATAGGCAATTACCTCACTATTTCATACTTTTCATTGGCTGCTTTGATTTTTTGCCCGATAGCAGAAATGACCGGCACAGATACACTGTTGCCGGCCATCTTGTACAGGAGACCGTCCTTCAGTCCAAGGGCGGCCGCCTTATTGAATTGTTCATCGGCATATCCCTGCAGACGCCAGCACTCAATAGGCATGAGTTTTCGGATTCTGCCTCTGTGCAGGATACCATGCCTGTCTTGGGCAGTGATCGTAAACATCGGCTCGTCTGGCTCCTTGATCCGGCGGCCTTGCTGACGCACCTTTTCTCTGTCGGGCGTGAGGATCGCTCTCGGCGCATCCTCGATCAGCACGGCAGAGTGCTCGCCTCGGTGCTTGCTGACGCCAGAATCCTGACGGGCGGTGATGCATCGGGCGACGTCAGTCACGATGGGGTCGGCGTTCATGTCAATGAAATACAGACCTGTTTTGCCGCCCCAGCCTCCGCTGGTCGCCGCTTGGGTGCAGGCTACTCCGTTGGGATCGTAAACCCTTTGCCCCTGGGCACCGCCGATAAGTTGCCGGAGATGCGCCGCATTGCCGCCGCTGAGAGGAAATATTTGTCCGGCACATCGGGGATCAAGATATCCGACAATATACAGGCGCCGTCGCTGCTGGGGAACTCCGAAATATCTGCTGTTATGCACACACCATTCAAAATGATACCCCATTTCAATAAGCGTGGCGTAGATGGTTTCAAGTGTCTTGCCCCCGTCATGCGATAGCAGTCCCGGGACGTTTTCCAGAAGAAAAAATGCAGGCCGTTTGGCTGCAAGGAGTCGGGCAACTTCAAAGAACAGAGTTCCTCTTGTATCTTCGAACCCAAGCCGCTTTCCCGCAACTGAGAAGCTTTGACAAGGAAATCCTGCACAGAGCAGGTCGAAGTCGGGCATTTCGTCGGGGTTGATTTTTCTTGCATCGTCACAGTAATATTCTCCTTCCGTGTCATAGATGGCGCAATATGCCATGTTTGTGCGCTTGTCAATCTCGCAGTGACCAATGCATTCAAACCCGCCGACAGCCTCCAAGCCTGACCGGAAGCCGCCGATACCGGCGAACATATCAAAAAATCGGATCGCCATAGGGCATCCGACCTTTTCCTATTTTACTTGGTCACCTCACATTCCCATACTGAATCCCTGGCCTTCATCCTCGGACTCGTCTTCGTCCTCATCGGAATCGGCTTCAGGATCGTCAAGAGCGGCGTCTTCGTCCTGCACGGGACCATCTTCGTTCTGGTCGGGATCGCCGCTTACAGCCTCGTTCTGGCTCTCACGCTCGGTCTGATCCCGTTCCAGCTCGTCCTCAATGAGTCCGATGAGGAACTGCCGCTGAGTCATGTTGTTGCGCTGCAGGTAGTCCTTGATCCGCTGGAACAGATCCTCCGGCACCTGCACGGCGATGGTTCTTGTGTTTGCCATAGTGTTTCCTTCCTTCATCTGATTTTTCGGGTGGAGCTCGTCATCCAGTGCCAGACTGACGAACTCTGCCATAGTCATGCTGTGATCCCGCAGGTACTGACTGACCTTGGCGTGAAGGTCGGCGTCGATCCGCACGGTGATCCCTTTCTTTTCGCCGTTAGGCATTGTCCTGGCTCCTTTCCAAATAGTTTCTGAGAGCGGTTTCTACGATGTCCTCCACAGGAAGCTCCGTTTCAGAGGCATACTGCAGAAGCGGTTCGGTAAGCTGGGGCGGGATTTCGATTTCGAGTCTTTCTCCCATAGGCGCCTCACATTCCCATGACGGGGCCGCTCTCGTCCTCGTCCATGTCCGCATTCTGTTCCTCGGCAAGTTCTTCGTCCGTCAGCATGCGGAAAGAGTCCTCGCCGGGGACGACGCCGAGGCTTCTGCCATTGTCAAAGTCGCAGTGCAGAGTGCCGATGTCATCCACTACTCTGACAGTTCCTCTCGTGCTGCTCTCCACGGGGTTCGGGTCGTTTCCCATGCCGAGAAGCATAATCCTCGTTCCGGGGGGATAGGCTTCCTTGTATCGCTGTGCCTGTCTGTGCAGGCGATCCCATTCATTCATGTCGGTTACCTCCTTGTTCTGTTCTGACATGCTTTGTTCGCCGTCGTAGAGTTCCATTTCATAGAGGACGCTGCCATCGTTCTTCCTCGTATTGAGCACTTGGACGGTAGAATCCGTGAAGTGGTAAGCTCCGGCCTTATTGAAGGGCGACCAAAAGCCCATTCCCTGATTGCAGGTCGACCATTTATGATCCGGCTGATCCTTGATCTTGGAATAGAAGCCGTTGGTCTGCACCTTCGTCACCACACGGGTGAGGCCGACGATATCGGGGTGGTATTGGTGCGCCGTCGCCACCAGCTCGGTTCCGAGCTTGATATGCCGCTTGAGGTCTGCAAGGTTCTTGATCCGGAGCGGCTTGCGGTCTTTCTTTTCTGCCGTCATAGCTCCAGCTCCACTCCGTACAGCTCGTCAGGCGACCGACGGATCGTGAAGTCTGCGTCCTCGATGTTGTCGCAGTGGTCGTGCAGGAATTCTTCGTCTGCATCAGCTCGCATCTTGAAATACGCCACTTCCTCGGGCGTTGCCTTGAAGGTTTCACCTTCACCATAGAGGTAGGCTTCCACATGGACGCTGACTTCCTGTTCGGAATCCAGCTCATCCATGAAGTTCTCATAGGCAGTCCAGCCCTCGAGATCGTCGGAGTCTCTCGGAATACCGGCAGCGAGAAACTCTACCTGGTTATTGTCTGCGGTAAGCGTTACCGCCGAAAAGAGCACAGCCATATATCACATTCCTCCCATCGTCATGCCCTGATTATCTATATACTCATCCAACTCGTCACGAGTCATGATGGAATAGTTGTCGCCGCTGTTCCAGAAGGAGACGTACAGATCGCCGTCCTCAGTATCAATCGGCTGCTGCTCGAAGTACTCTCCGTAACCGTCCGAATTTTGTCCGCTGATCCAGTCGGTGAGGATTTCGGTTTCGGCATCGGTGAGTTCTTCCTTGAGGCTGCACTCGATCCTGCCAAAGAGCCTTCCGCGGTAGGTTTCCACGCCCCATTTGGCGGACACGAGCTTTGCCTTAACGCCGTCATCCTCGTCGAAAAAATCAGCCATGTCCATTTCATCATCGGCAGTATCGGCTTCCAAGGCTTTCTCGACTGCCCACGCATAGCTCTTGAGGAAACGCCCGTCGACAGGAGAGCTGAAACCTTCATCATCGGTCACCTCGCCAACGAGGGGACAGTAGAACACCGCCTTGACCGGCCCGGATTCATAGAGCATCTGCTTGATGGCGTCTGTGACCTCCTGCATGGAGCCGTACTGATCATGAAGCAGATTCTGTTCCAGCTTGGAGCGGAAGTCGGGCTTGGCGTTGTCTACCATAAATGCCAGCATATTGGCGTCTGCCAACGAGTTCCGCTCGTTGAGCGTCAAGAGGAGGTGCTTACCGATCTCGTCATCGGAATACAGTTTGACGCGCACGTCATCACCATCCTCATCGGAAAGGGTGACCTGATGCGGGGACTGTCTGATACCTACTGACTGGAGTTTCTCGTACACATCGTAGATGCTGCGGGGGAAGTCCAGCACGAGTGTGCCGCCGTCCTTGCTTTCGATGACTGCATTGATTTTCATGCTCACATACCTCCCATATCCATGCCCTCGTCCTCGGACTCGAGTTCTTCGAGAAACTCATCAAGGGATCTGTCGCTGTCGAAATAGACGAAGCCGCCGTTCACAAACTGTCCGTCGTGTTCCTCGGCGAAATATTCTCCGAAACCGGAGAAATCGAAGTATTCCTCCATTTCGATGTTCATCGCATACTCGTCCACATTATCTACGAGGAAGTGACCGACGTCGGATTCGCTCTTTGCGTCGGGGAGAAAGCCGAACTCTCCGAGGTGCTGTGCAATGACAGCAATGTTGGCGGCGGTCTTTACATCGGTGAGCTCTACGGCGGCCGTCAGCTTGCCCCAATCCATGTCGCCGGTGTCAAGCGAGCGGAGCATTTTGTTTGCCTCATACAGCCCTTCAGAGCGGATGATGCCTTCGATGCGTTCCTCCCAGGCGTCATCCTCTCCCTGACTGAGACAGAACTTGATATCACAGTCGCTGTCGGAAGGAGCGCCGAGCCTGGTAAGAGCCTTCTTGATTGCGATTTCTTCTCCGGGGAGCAGAAGCAGTTCGGTGCGGCCGTTGTAGCTGACCTCCGCGCTGGCAAGGCTGTTTTCGTAGTAGTATTCGGGGAAGGTCTGACCGTCGTATACTTCGGTCAGCTCGTCGCAGGGATTGTAGATGAGCAGACCTTTTTCGGTGATCTGCGCCAGCCCTCGGTCGATGAGATCCTTGCCGATGGCAGCGTATTTCGGATCATCCTCGTCATGGGCAGGAACGGCGCCTTCCGTATTCATCACATACTCTCTGCCGATCTTTCCATAGTTGCTGACATCTTTGCACAGCGTGAAGTGGTCGAGGTTGAAGGTCAGATTGATGAGATCCTTCTCGGTGGGGTTTTCCAGCTTGGTGATGCCGATAAGGAACTGATCGTATTCGTGGTAGTCGAAGCTCTCCATCCTCCTGGCGAGGTAGTTCAGCTCGTCCAGATTGGCGAAGCGGTCTTTCAGCATGGAGAGTTCCTCCGGCCAGTAGACCTCTGTCACAAAGGCTGACTGCGGGGCATCCTTGCCCTCAATGGCGTGGATCTCAGCAAGCTTTGCGTACAGTTTGTTTTCGCTGATGGGAAACTGGACGTCAATTTCGTGATCGGCATTCTTGATTCTGATTTTAATCATTTCTGAGCCGTCCTTTCCTTATATTGAATTGCGCCAAGACCGAATCTGCGGATTGCCATTGCGTTGCAGATGAGAGCGAACATTTTGGGTGCGATCAGCTCGGTATCGGCGAGATCGCTGATGGTGATGTGCTTCGTGCCGAGATAGAGGTCTTTGGCACAGCAGAGGAGGGTATATCCGTTCTCGGTGCTGTCCTTCGGCTTGAAGCGGTCGAACTTGATCTCGTTGCGCTCCACGAAGTTTCTGATCTGCATCCAGAGCTTGTGCTCGGCGGTCAGGAGGTAGAGTGCAGACATCAAGGCAAAGTTTTTCTTGTTGAGTTTGCGGATGGCCTCGTCGAAAGCCAAGCGGTGTTTTTCGTTTCTGAAGTTCATGTGTAGTTCCTCACTTTCTCTGATGAATTGAATGAGCCGTTTGCGAAAGGCGGCGTTGTGGATGTCCTTCATAGTTTCAGTCATGACCTCTGATCGACCTGCTGCTCCGGCAACAATTCGTTCCTCGATGCATGGGCATTGGCTGACTGTGCATTTTTTCTTTCTGTTGTAATAGAGGCACAGACGGCAGTCGCACATTTCTGCCGTGTATTCAAAACGGCGCAGAACCATCACGCCGCTGCCTCGTGGGGGAAAGCCCTTTACTTGCGTCATCATTCGCTCGATGGCTTTCTGACTCGGTGAATCTGAAAATATCATCGTCTTGCTCCTTTGTCTGTGAAATAAAAAAAGAGCCAACCGTTTCTTTTCAAAACGATTGGCTCCGAGGGCAACAAAAATCGGCAGGTAGTGCCTGTTACTATCTGCCGTCCTTGTACTGTATTCAGTTGTTACTTGGGTTCGTATCTATCTTCAAAGGGGAAAAGCCGTTTTTACATCTACGAATTTGAAACTTTGAAAAACGGTGTTTGGGCAGCAAAAAGCCCGATAAAATCGGGCTTTTTGCCGGGTACATCTTTTTCGTACCCTTTTGATGGCGGAGCGGGTGGGATTCGAACCCACGGAACCTTGCGGTTCAACTGATTTCGA
>ERZ834722.1003-NODE-1003-length-28888-cov-5.899629_pt1 | contig 28888 bp, 26 predicted proteins | sample MGYA00519576_ERZ834722 | MGnify/ENA primary metagenome ERZ834722 (study PRJEB31850, sample SAMEA3708759) | human gut metagenome | biome: human gut; feature: human-associated habitat; material: faeces | place: China | collected 2014 ...
AAATTTATTCCCACAACTTCTCAGAAAGAGTACTATACAGTTATTGTTACAGCAAAAAGAACAAATATTTTTAGAGGCTTTATTCTTTCGGATACAAGAAGTCATGATATTTTGTGTAGTGAATTTTCAAACATATAACAGTTAAAATAATAACTATTAGCAGAATCAACACCTCCACGATTCTTCGCAGAACGTATTGCTTTTTTTCAAGTGTATAACGATAATTATTCATTTTGTTTTCTACGACTATAGCAACAACTAAACCTATTGCAAGCCCAACTCCTGTACAGCACAATGCTATATTTAAATTGGTAGAATATGTCATATGGACATTGAAACAACTTGTTAGAAATCGCATGATAAAGTCTTCGCATAAATATCCCCACGCTCCTCCGACAGGTACATAAAACACGAATCTACCAGCATAATGCCGATGAAATCCACTCATTATTCTATCCTCCAGCTCATCAATTATATTTCCTCAAAATTCCATTCATTGCACTAATACTCATTTCACATAGCACTTTTTATTGCCATAATTTATCTCCATTTTAGAGATTATATTGACGCAAAAAGAACAAATATTTTTAGAACTTGTCTTCACAAGAAAAATATGGTATAATAGAAGAGCGATGAGATATACAAGTGATATGACAGATAGTCAATGGGAAATAATAAAGCCGATATTACAGGGAGCAAAATACAGAAGCTTGGAAGAAAAACGAGAACAGATAAATGCAGTATTTTACTTGGTGAAAACAGGGTGTCAATGGAGGAACTTGCCAAAAGATTTTCCTAAGTGGAAGACTGTATATAGCTTCTATAGAAGGGCATGTTTGAATGGAATATGGGATAAAATACAAAAAGCACTGGTCAAAAAAGTTCGTTTGGCAAAAGTTAAAAAAGAAACTCCAAGCTATGCTTTGATTGATTCACAAAGTGCTAAAACAGTATCATCAAATGAAAAACGTGGATATGATGGAGGAAAAAAACGAAAGGAAGAAAAAGACACATAGTAATAGATACAATGGGAAATCTGCTTTGTGTGCACGTTCAAGCCGGCAACATTCACGATACCAAGGGAGGGGTATATACTCTTGAAAAAGCTTTATATCATTATCCCACACTTATTGGAGTTTGTGCCGATCAAGGATACAGAGGTACTTTTAAAAACACGTTTGAGATTTTTCACAATATAAAAGTTGATATTTCTCCGCGAATAAAAAATGAATTTGAAATTCAGCCTGTTCGTTGGGTAGTTGAACGAACATTTGGTTGGATGACTTGGTCTAGGCGTTTGTCAAAGGACTACTAAATTAAAACTTTTTACCAAGAGAATATTTGTATCATTTCAAATTTACAAACCCTGTTGCGTAGATTTTAGCTTGTGAAGACAGGTTCTTAGAGGCTTTATTCTTTCGGGTACAAGAAGTCATGATATTTTGTGTATCCGTCTATCAGGCATATAACCCCAATGGCTATAACTATGAGCATAATCAGTATTTCCATGATAATTTTATATGCATATTGTTTTGTATTGTGTGTACGACGATACTCAATCATTCTATCTCTTACTAGATAAGAAAGAAAAAGTCCGATAGCCACACCGATAATTGAACCAGCAAATAGCGATTTTTGTGAGATAGATTCTGTTATATGAATATTGAAATGGTTCATCAAAAAACGTGGTATTGCATCACCTAATAAAAAACCCCATATTCCTCCTGCGGGACAATAAAAATAAAGTCTACCATTATTATGTTGAATAACAGCCATCGCTTATTACCTCACTTATCTGTTATACTTATACAAAATACCATTCATTGCACTAATACTCATTTCACACTGGTCGATTATGTCAGAGGCTTTTGTTGTATATTCATCACCAGAAAATAGTCCAACAAGCCAGTTGATCGTCTGATTTACATTTTTTTGTACCCAATTTCCATCATCAGCATTTAAAAGGTCAATAAGTTGGTTTTCAGCAAAAATACGAGAAGTAGCAGCATGGAGATAAATTGTTTTCATTTGTTGACCAGATGTGCTTTTTATTTTCAAGATACCAATTTGATGTCCCAAAGTTAGATGATACTGAATATTACTTCCACGTGTTACCGTTGAAGCACTATCTGCTAAAATTTTTGAAACAACTGTTGAAACACAAACTCTAATCGCATATTCAGAACGATGTGCAACTGGAGAAATGTAACCACCAGCGATTGTTCCAAGTGTATAACCTGCTACAATAGCATTTGCAAGAGGTATGTTCCAAATAAAACCGATTAACTTGTTGGCACCATATTCAATTCCCCAAGCAGCAACTTCACCAAAAATTGACCTTATCGCTTCATCACTCAAATCCCAGTTAGAAATTGAATTTTGAATTGATGCAGACATATCATTTGCTACCACTTGGAGTGTAGAATCGCTCGTGTTTTCTGCAATTGTATCAAGTATAATGACGGCTTCATCAGTATTTTGTATTGTTGTTGCAAGTTCTTTATAGGCATTTACTGTCTCATATGCATCATATGCAAATAAACCAACCTGAAATACATTAGCAATCTTATTAATCTTGTCCATCATTTTGTTATTTAATAAATTATCAAATTTATTAACGATATTCATGCTGTATTTCGCATCAAAATCTTCAATACAATCAAGATACTGATTAAGTTCCTTGAAATAATTTGTCATTGCAACCTCATCTGTGTAATCTGCCGCCTTAATTAGCTGACGAAGTTCTTTTTCGCCATTCTTTAGATTTTGATAAAGCGGGAGTAAATCCTTAGTGAAGGCTTCTTGTATATAGAAGAAATCATATTGTTCTTTAAATGGCGCACTTTGAATAGTATTCCAAATTACGTTCAGCGAATAATCAGCAACTTCATTCACGTCTTCTATAATTTGCAGTGCCATAACCTTCTCAGTGTCCTCGTTTGTTTGTGAAGCACTCGTTTGCAAATAATCCAGCAGCACTTCAAAATATATTTTTGAAAGACTTGTCTTTCCGTCATAAGCATAATTACCTATCACTATTGCCGACTTCTGTGCAATATTACCAGTGATTTGCTCGTAATACTCATCTGACATAAAATAGTTGTTTAAAAGAGAATCCGTATCAAAATCATAGAATATTTCTTCTGCACAAGTTGGTGATGTACCGAATTTGTATATTTCGTTATAATCAGAATAAGAATCATCATCTGTATCTTCTTTTCCAGGATGAGAATTCAGTACAGCAACTGGACGACCAGTTGATTCAAATACTATATGCACTTCATCACCGTTCTTGATTCCATCGCCATCGTAATCATCACTTGACTGTACTTCTTTGAACAACGATTCCCAATCTCCATAAGGATTGTCGAAGACATATCCATAGGTACTGCTGAGCATATAACCCTTACACATTTGCTCGGCATAGTAATCATCAATGCCATCATGATTTAGATCTTCGCCAGATTTCCCACCGACTTCCTCAACTTCTTTTTCAATAGAATTATATGTTGAATGAAAAAAAGAACTGGAATCCGAACTAGTGGAGAGTGCATAGTAGCAACCTGAATCAGCAATGGTTCGGAGTAGTGTAGTGTTGCAATATGATCCACCAAGCCCAATTACAAATACTCTGTCAATTTCTTTCTCTTCTCTCAATTTTTCACAGCTTGCATATGTTTTTGTAGGGAAATAACTAGAATTATTACTCCAACCATCAGTCATTAGTATTACATATCTTGTTGTATTGGCTTCTTTTTCATCATCAAAAAGGCTGTATCCAGTTTCTAATCCGTTCCAAATTTCTGTGCTACCTGATGTACGTCTGGCAACTTCAATACCTGATTTCACAGCAGAAAAATCGCTAGTTAATTCTACGGTTCTAGTAGTGTGATTAAATGCAACGACACCAACTTTATCGCCGTAATCCAAATTATCAACAAATTCTTTTGCCACATCAATGCGATATCCTTGAGGATCATTGTTATCCAAACTTGTGGAATAGTCAAGCACAAAAACAATTTCAGCATTTGCTGTAGGCTTTACATCAATATCATTTTCCCAAACATCCTTCAATTTGCGCTTGTTTAGAACAATATATGTTGAGAAATGAGTTGTTTCAGCAGAAATTGTGTTACCAGAAATTGTTTGATTCGGAACTTCCTCTAACATTTGAGTTGATTCGTTAAGATAATAGATTGCTGGCTCAAACTCATCATCTTCAAAGAAAGACTCATCCAAAGTAAAAGTCATGGTTGCAGAATCAAAAGAATGGTCTGATGTGAAAGTGTAGCCGCTTCCAATATAGCCAACCATACCTGGATTAAGTAAATAATCACTTTTATACCCTTCCATAGTAACAGATAAAATATTCTTCGCATCACTTGTAAAGGTTAATTTGGGGTAAACATACGGATCGTAGAAAACGTTTTTTTCTGTAATATCAAGCACTCTTGTATAAACTTGTTCGTTGTCTGACACACCATCTCCGTCTGTGTCTTTTAATAGTGGGTCAGTTCCGAATTCAATTTCTTCTGCATCGGTCAATCCGTCTGCATCAGTATCGGATTCCATTGGATTTGTACCATAAACCATGTATTCATCATAGTCATTAATACTGTCCATATCTGAATCATTCGCATAAATATATGAACCAATAGAATATTCAGTCACATTGTCTAAGCCGTCATTATCATTGTCTTCATTGCCGTCACATATACCATTTTCATCTGTATCCCAAAGTAAAGGATTAGTACTGGTATCATAGATCTCATGGAAATCAGTCAGTCCATCACCATCTGTATCCTGATTATTGATATCTGTTCCAAAATAGTTTTCAATGTAATTAATAAGTCCATCTCCATCTGGATCTTCACGATCTACCATGAGTTTATCGTTGAAGTCTGCGGTGAAGCAATGTAGTAGGTATTCCTTTTGGAGAATATCTCCTGTTTCACCTACAGCAGTGATTTTTACATAATTATCACCATACAGCAAACCAATATCTGTTGTTGACCAATTCAAAGTTGGTTCAAGCTGTTGAGTGAAAACATTGATTCCATGATCATCATATATTTCTACAGTTAGCGATTCAAAGGTTGAAGACATTAATAGTGTGCCATTCAATTCTTCAAACCCATCTTCGACAAGGTAACCATTTTCTATATAAGAGAGGTGTGCTGTGTCGAGGAAGATATTCTTTTCAACTTCAAAGCGTGTATCATTTTCAATACTATCACTTGGATTATCCATGCAGGAACCAATTAATTTCCCGAATGACTGATTGTAATTAATATTTATGTTGTTGCCAGTAATCTCAACATTTTCAGCAAGGATTAAACCACTAAAATTTACATCATCCGCATGGATAGTAACATCACCCTTTGGAGCATAAATCAAACCACAAAAGCTAAAACTATTGCAGTCAACTGAAATATCACCCATTCGTGAGTACAAAACTGCATTTGAAGCATTAAAATTTGTGCTATATTCACCTCTATTAAATGAGAGATCATAGATTGCACCAACACTACTAGATAAATTTATATTTCCTGTGGTATAAAGTGACTGATCAGTACCGATGCTAACACCAATGTTATTATTCATGTCCATAAGGGTAACATCGTCAGTAAATAAAAGTGCATCGCTGAAATATGTGTTAAGAATGGCGTAGTGAGCATTGACCATAGATAGCGTACTATCAGTAGTATAGGAAAAATTACCATTAATGTATGGAGATGAAGAGATAAATGTACCATTGGTGACTATATTGCCATTTATACATAGATTTCCTGCATTTACGGTAATAGCACCCTCATCATTTGAAGCGGCGAACATCGTATATGGATACGGCTCTGTGCTTTCTTCGGCATGAGCTGAAACGATAGGAACAACACTAACCGCCATTACCGCACTCAGTACGCCTGAAAGCAATCGCTTAAATCTAGTAATTTGTTTCATGTTTTTCTCCTTTTACGAAATTCCGAGTGTATGCAATTGCTCATGTACACACTCGGAAAACTGAATCGTTTTAATTATTGCTTGAATTTTTTCTGAGCTCTTCCAGTTCAACAGGCTGTGCAAACCAACAATGACAGCAAGTAGAAACAGAGGATGTGGCAACAAACATTGCCATAGCAGCAAGAACAGTAGAAGCCTTCGCTGCAAGTTTCATCAGCTTTTTCATTCCGAATCCCTCCTTTCAAACAGCTCATGTAAATCTGGTTCTTTTGGCTGGTAGAACGTGAATCCGAAAACACTGTCATCTGCGAGATACAGCGCCAGTCTTACAAGAGCAAGAATTACAATTGCCAAAATACATCTTTTGTCTTTGTTGTCTTTAACTGTTATCACCTCTGATTAAAACGGCTCCCCATAATCGCTGCAAGTGCCGATAGAAATATTCCGCTTGATACATACAGACTTATTGTATTGAGCCTAAATATTGTTCCCCCAATTAAACCTTGCCAAAATCAAGCAGCATATTTCGTATATGGTGCATGAAAGAAAGAACTGATTTTAGAAGGATTGAGCTGTAATGATTTCAAATGTGAACGGACATTATGCTCCAATTCTTCTTTTGAATTCGGAGAGGCTTTCTTTCCTACCGAACGTTTCAGATCACTGTTCACCAATTCATCAGGATTATATTCAGGTGCATAAGGCGGGAGATAGAATACTTCTATTTCTTCTTTATGCTTATCCAGCCACGCCTGTACCTTTTTTGAGTGATGCACTCGCAAATTATCAAGAATAAGAAACACTTTCTTTACGCTGTCGTGTACAAGCCTTCTCATAAAATCAATCAGTTTATCGGAATCCATATTATCCTTGTACAGCACAAATCTCAGCTTGCCTCTCTTGGAAATAGCTGACAACATATTGATCTTGAATTTTTGAGATTCTGTTCTGACAACAGGTGTTTGCCCTTTCGGTGCATATCCTTTCATATAGTTACAAGTGTTCTGGATATTGGTTTCATCGCCAAAGAAAATCTCAGCATTTTCTGAGTTTGCACGTTCTGTGATGCCGGGAAACTCCTCGTTCGGCCACTTGTCGATCTTCACCTGATCCTGCTTGTATGCACGTTTTACCGGACGCTGAACGCTGAATCCCCAACGCTGCAGATAATATCCGAGTGTGGATAATTTCATTTTGACACCATATTTCTGGAATATCAGCTCAGATATGTTTTTCCTTGTCCACATGCAATCCTTAAACTTTAACTGCATTGGGTCTTTGTCTACGATCATCTTCTGGATTTCTTTTTCCTGTTCGGATGTCAGTAATCTTTTTTCACCTTTACTGCGCCCGCGCTTTTTAGGCTTCAGTGCTGCAAGACCACCTTCGGAATATTGCTTCTTGACCGACCTGACATGCCTTTCACTCACATCAAGTATTTCTGCGATCTCACCGTTTGTCTTTCCTTTCTTGCTCAAACGGATAATGCTCTTTCTGATCTGATACTGCTCATTTGGGCTTAATTTCACTGCATTGGTTTTAAGTTCATTTTCCATATCTTTATTATATCACAGATTAATGGCTTTGGCAAGCTTTATTCGGTGTGTCAATATTTATGAATTTTCTCAATGGTGCGACTGATGATTCCTATTTGTTCCTGCTTGTTTGTAACATACTCCAACAATTCATTTTGAATTTCCACCCCCGCTTCCCATGCATCTGTAACAATAGCATGTAGTTCAGTGTACTCTCCAAATTCATTTTCTATTTTGTCCCCAAGTGAATATTCTAAAACCCATGAGATGTTACAACGATCGAGCAATTGTTCTTTTACAGTATCTTGGCTTGACTTCTTATTTGGTACTTCGTTAATCGAATCCCACAAGTTGTTAATTTCATTTTTTAAGAATACTGCCTTATTAAATGTAAAAGATAGAGACGCTATTTCAGAACAACAAGAAGCTACTTCTTTCACAGCATTTATTTGTTCATTGCGATCAGATACATAATTCTTAATCAGATTTAATACCTGACCCAAACAGTTTAAAACATCTACAACAGCTTCAGCTTTTTCTGAAAGTTCGACTCTGACTGCATTAAGATATATAACAAAAAATGATGCTTTCCAGCTTGTTGGATCACCTTTAAGAATCGCTTCGTAGCATTCTATTGCCGTATCGTTATTATTCTCATCTCTTGCACGTCGTGCATTCATATAAAGAGTTTCAAATTCATTCATACAAAATCCCCCAAACATTTTCCCGTAGATATCGTGTATAATAAAAGTAGTATGGTAATTATGTCATCTCAAAATAACGCCTTTTGCGAAGGGTGAGCAGGTACTCATACGCTACAAATTGCCTTGACAGGATTTGACATATAATTTACTATTAGTATATCATATCTCCTGCCCATTTGTCAAGAGGATTGAGGTGACTTTGTAGATAAAATTTCTATACAGTGGATTGATATTCGTTGAAATTGTACAATTAAGAGAAATCGAGAAAGGTTAAGGTGGTAAAATAATGAACATTTATGAACGGAAAGATGGTAGATTTGAGAGTCGTATCCAAAACGGCAAGAAAACTGACGGAACAAGGGCGTTTTTATACGTCCTTGCTCGAACCAAAGAGCAGTGCATCGAGCGTGTTCAAGCCATTTATCGACAAAATAAACCTCAAGGATACTGCACCATGACCATTACAGAGCTGTTTTCCAAGTGGCATCGTAGTATCCTTCACCGTGTAAAGGAATCCACGGCTGCAAACTATACCATGAAAGCTGATAAACATATACTTCCGGCTTTCGGCGATATGCCTGTCAGCACCTTAACCGCTGATAGCATCTATGACTTTATAGCAGAAAAGCAGAAGGCCGGCTTTTCACCCCGATATATCGCCGATATTGTGATTCTGATGAAGACAATCTTTAAATATGCTGTCAGAACCTACCAGATTTTCAATCCTCTGGACGGAATTGTGCTGCCAAAGAGAAAATCTCCTGAGATTCAGCTTCTTGACGAAGCGGAACAGAAAACTTTACAGCAGTATATTGGGAGTCACCAGAATAGAAGTACGATGGGAACAGCCCTTTCCATAACCACAGGGCTCCGCATAGGAGATCTGTGTCCGCTTCAATGGAAGGATATTGACCTCGAAAAACGGATTTTGACCGTCAGCAAGACCATGCAGCGTATCCAGTGTCCGACCGCATCTAGTAAAACAAAGCTCATCATTACCGATCCGAAAAGCGAATCTTCCCGTAGACAGATTCCGATTCCGGAGTGTATGGTGAGCTTTTTGCTTAAATTCAAAGGAAAACCCAACGAATATATCCTGACCGGAACGGAGAAGCCAATAGAACCGAGAGCAATGCAATATCGTTTCCAGACGATTCTGAAAAACGCAAAACTTCCGTCAGTCCATTTTCACGCTCTCCGCCACATTTTCGCCTCAAATTGCATAAAACTGGGCTTTGATGTCAAGGCTCTGAGTGAACTTCTGGGACATAGTTCCGTTGAAATCACGCTGAATCGCTATGTTCACAGCTCTTTTGACCAGAAAAGAGAGTATATGAAGCGCGTTCAGATGGCTTTTTGAAAAAAGACAGGCATCTTGAAAACTGAATAGCATCGGCTGCACCCTTCGCAAAAGACAGTATTTTGCGATAGAATCTTAGATTTCAGTAGCCATACCGCCTAATTAGCGGTGTGGCTTTTTGCATTCTCAATGGCAATCATTCCTATACTTTGGGTATCAGTATCATATATTACTCTAATTCTTAAGAGAATTCAAGATATAAAACCACCAGATATAGAGGAGAAAATCGCTCTGATATCTGGTGATAATACAGGAAGTTGTGAGAGTGGGGCTACTTTAACGGAAAGTATCAGTCAGGCACTCCTGCCTGCTCCTGTAAATAACGGAAAACACCCGTCAATTCTTACGAGTGATCCTCATGCCCCACAACGGAAAATGACCGTCAAAAAGAAAAGCGGCTGTGGAAATCACTCCACAACCGCTATAACGGAAATTGTCCGTCAGAATTCTATTTTACTCAACTGTCTTCTAACCCACGCAATCTCCAGAACATCATAAACATACATATTCGGAGCGTTACCTTCTTCAAAATACTTGCTATTGTCGCCGCCGAGCATATCTACTGCAAACGCTCCGACTGCTCTGGATCTTGACTGACCGGCATAGCAGTGAACTAAAAGCGTATCAACTGTCCTTCTGTGCTTCTCGATAAAGTCGATAATGGCATCACCCATCTCATCATCAAACAGAACAGCACCGTCAACCTCTGTGACAATATCATCAAACATCAGCGTCAGTACACCTTTGCAGAACTGGTTCTCGGTAAACTGCACACCGAAGCCCTCTGTGTGGCTGTCCTGAATCGAGATTACAGCATAAGTATCGGTCAATGCTCCCTGTTCCGCAGCCTCATCAGCCATGCCAAACGGATAGTAATGCTCCATGACATAGCCGAACGCTCCGTGGACGGATTTTACGAGGACTCGTTTCAAAATAATCACACTCCCAGTAACTTCACAGTATTCTCATCCTCTACGCCTCGGCAAAATTTATCAAGCACCTTCTGGAACAATTCCTGTTCCGGTGCAGCGTGCATGAACAGTGTCATGCAGGAGCGCACCTTGAACGCATCAGGATATCCGAATACAGACATCGGATCGTCTGATGGTATATTCAATAAAACTGTGCATATCTCGATCAACCTTGTACCGAGAATAGGGTGTGCGTAGTAATCCTTCGCTTCGGATAAATCGCGAATCGAAAAGAACGCTGTTGTTTCGCTAAGTCCCAAGCCCTGAATCTGCGGAAATACATACCAGATCCAGTGAGATACCTTGTATCCCTGCTTCATTTCAGATAGAGCAGTTTTGTATGTCTCACCGAAACTGTATCCGCTGTCCTGCGCATCAATGAACTTCTGAAGATCGGTGCAATACAGTTCTATGCCAAGCACACCATATTTCTCCTGATCTTCTCTGGTGTAGTAATCATCCATGTGGTTAGGATCAGGGGTGTCTGTAAGATTATAACCAAGTTTCTCCTTCGGCAGTGCTGCATACAACTCTGCAAAAGAGTTGAACCTGTGCAAGGCTGTCACTCTTGTTTGTATCTTCTGCGTTGCATCATCAAAACAGGTGAACTCGATATAATCGCCGGTCTGCACCTTCTGCCGCTTTTCATCGAATAGCCGCATTTCTATTGTTTTGCTGCCGTTTTTGATTTTCTCGAACGGCGATAACCTTAGTTTCATTTGATGTAACAATTCTGCTCCCACTCCTCTCTTATCATTCTCCACGATCTACTCCGAACAATTCATCGCGCTAGAATTCGTGAAGTAGCGTATTGGCTCGCCTTGCTTTCGGGCGGTGTTGACAATGCTGTAATATGACCTGTGTGGGATGGCATTAGACTGAATCCAAATAACATCAGCGTACCGGACGAGCGATACATCTATCTTCATCTCTCTTGCAATGAACTTGATGTCGCCCTTTAGCAGCGGCTTTAGAGCTTTTACCCATGTTTCATGGCCGCCGAATACGACGGTGCTTTTCTGAACCGTGTAGGGGTATACAGCATTGTCAACGACAACATCTTCAGCTTCATCAACAATATCTCTGTTGAACACAATCTCCCGCAGATCAGCAAGTTCTCTGTGTTCAGCCTCAGCCTGCTTTTGCTGCTGCTCCAGCTTTCTTTTGTTGTCCTCCGCCGACTTCTCGGCAGTATGCAGTGCAGAGCGAAGCTGCTGTATCTGCTTCTCAAGCGCCGCTTTCTGAGCAGTCCAGTCCTCTGGTGTGGTCTCCGCAACGGGCTCCTCGTGCGATATCACCCTCATATAATCTGCTTCGAGGTTATTCGGATTCACTCGCCGTCTTGCGGTGCTAAGTGCCAGCATACAGTACAGCATTGCGATAGCCTTATTCTGCTTGATCCCGTATTTTCCGAGATCCTTAAGCATGGCATCGTAGCGGTGCAGATCACGCGGCATCAGACAGCCGGTTGCTTCATATACGATCTGAGCGAGACTCCTGGCATCGTACTCATCATCGCCCTTCCATGCAAAGTCCCGCTGATACCAATCCGGAAAGTCTGGTGTCTTTGAAGCGATAGGCGGCATATCTTCCCAGTAGGGATCTTCCATCTTGCTATAGTCGGATAAGCCCCACGGCAGACAGTCGATCACTTCAGACATCATTCCGATACATGAACCGTAGAGCCACGGTATATCGCTGCCTGTCTCCACAAGGTAGAGAAGCGCAAAGCACAGCTCGAATGGGTCTGTGATAGACAGCGGAGTTAGCAATTTCTCGTGTAGCTCTTCCGGGAAGTATTCTTCGACAAAATCCCTTGTGAAATAGCCCCGATGTACTATCATATAAAGGAACTTCCTACGCTTGCTGACAACTGCATCCAGTTCATCAGCAGCTTTGTGATGGCGGTCATCCAGTGATTTCAGCCGGCTGAGAAGCACACCGATTTCCGGATCTAAGCCGTTATCAAAGCCGCCATTCAGGAAGGCTGTGATAGGAGATGCAGCATATCCAGGGGTTGATAATGTTGGCAGGTTTGGCTGTTGGGGATTTCTAAGCAGAACATTGGCAGGCTTAATAGCCTCTTTCTTCGCTTTCTTAGCTTGTTTTCTCTCTGCAATGTACTGCTTCGCTTTCTTATCAAGCTTATCCTGTACTTCGTTGATTTCCTTAAGGATAGCGTTCAGAGCATCTCGCTTTTCGATATATTGCTCCTGCCAGTATGCTATTCCGGCAAAGAAACGGTCTGTCCATATCTGATAGCAGGCCTCAAAATGCTTGGCCGCTTCATCCTTTACCTGTTGTGGCAGCAGTGATAACAATGCCTCAAAGTTCTGTCGGCTCGGAACATCAGCGTGGTCTTTGCCGTCAGCAGCAAGATCGCTTGTGATCACACGATAGCCCTCTCCGCCGTTGCTTTCAAGCGGAGCGATATCCTGATTTCTGTAAAACAGCACATATTCGACACTTGCAACGAAGTTCTCGTCATACTGGCTGTCCCACACATCGACCTCGAATAGGTCATCAAGCAGCTCATCATCCCTCGGAAGCAGCTGATAAATCTTGTCCAGCGATGTATTCCGTTCGGTAAGCCTGTCCAGTATCCATATTGCGGCTGCTGTCAGGATATGTCCGTCATACTGCACCGGAGCGTAACTTTCGCTGAAGATATTGAGCGTGATCCAGTCATCAGCGTATTTCTGGCGCTCCTCTGATAGGTTTTAGAGTGACGACATCAGTGCGGCTGTCCTGCGCTTCTCCATTGCAGGAGTCAAGTCGAGCAGTCCGCCACTGATGCGTTTATTCTTCTTCATTGCCTTAGCGTGTGCCTGACGAATATGCTGTATCTCCGCCCGGATGCGCTTCATCCAGTACTTCGGCGCAACATACATGTCGTTCTCAAGCATAGAAAGGCGTTCGGTAATTGGTTTCATGATAATAGGTCACCTCCGTGGTGGTTATATAAGGAGAAAGGGAGCGTGGTTACACTCCCTTAGTATTTGTGGACGGGTAAGTGCATGGATTATTCCAGACTATCCAATGACTTCGATATCATCCTCATCCCATTCTTCTACTTCAACATTGATCTCATAGTATCCTTTGCATCGTTTACTGTCAAGTAATGCTATGACTTTTTTTACGCTGTCGAACCATTCATCTGAAACCATGTCTGTGAGCATCGTATATCTTATGCATTCATAGAATTTCAATGAAGAATCAAGGTGAACATATTTCTTGATAAGCAGAGGAACAGCTCTGTTATTACCGGCTTTAGCTGCCTCGATAATTTCTCTTGCCTGCCCCGGAGATAACGGAGCATCATAATATGAGTAGCAGTTGTATTCGCCTTCGTTATAAGCTTCCAAATTCTTCAGATATACGATAGGAAACTCTGTTTGATCGCAGATGCCTATAGCGATCCGTAGCGTACCGTTTTTTATAGTCCAGATCACATATTCGTTGTGAGAGATCAAATGTCATTCACTGTCCTTCCTCGTCCAGAATACCAAGATGCTTCTCAAAAACCCTCATGATCTCCTCGGCTCTCTTTTCACCGATACCGCGTATCTTCTTGATATCGGCTTCAACGGCTCGGAGGTCTAATGTCTTGTCATCATCGTTATCATCCTCGGATTCAGCAACAATCACGCCTGCTTCCGCCAGACCTTTCTTGCGTCCGCGCTCGAAAAGGTCATTGAGCAAGCCTTCTAAGGTGTTACGATCCATTTTCTTGATGGTGCGATATAGGTTTCGGTCAAGGAGAGGGACAGCGTCATCGTCTGTGGTTGTAGGTGTATTCATATCGTCTGTGGACATCCATAGACTCCTTTCTGTTTAAAACTCTGTTGAAAAACTGTTGATAAGTGTGGGAAGGTCAAATCAGTGCATCACCAAATGCCTGTCGCACCTCATCGGAGTCCTTACCAGATATTGTTCTGCCTGTTGCCTGTTCGATTGCACTCAACAGCTTCTTTGCTCGGTCAATTATGAAGCTCTGGAAGTCGTTGCTTCTCAGCAAACTGTGATCAATCCAATGTGTCTCAACATAGTCATCTAGGTCAGACGGCATTACTGAGCCCTTCTTTTCAAGCTTTCCAAGATAAACAGATGGAGCAACACCACCAATTTCTCTATTGCTGCTTGCGGAAATCGGAGTCTTATTCACGATACTGTTCCATTTTGCTCTATCATAGTTCTTCCCGATGCAGTAATCCTTCGGGAAGATGTGATGTATATCGATCTTCTCATTTGAGTATGTCGAGAAGTCCATTTCTGCGCCGGAAATGAAATCACGAGCGTGGTTCTTCAGTATCAGCGCCATAATGCCTTTGTACGCTGCTGACTGCCTTGATTGCAGGCTGAGCAGGCGTGTCGGATTAAAGAAAAAGTCGGTGACTGTCTTTGGAAGGTCGCCATCATCTGTAATCCACTTGATAATCTGTGCGATGTCATTAGCATATCTTGTTTCGTTTGCAGAGCCGTACAATTCTCCGAATACGCCGCACCAGTACCACTGCTTCACCATGCTTTTAACGGTGGTTTTGTAAATGTTGTTATTTTCCATAAGCACGGTGCAAATGGTTGCCAAAGGAATAAGTTGTGTGCTATAAGGCAGATCTCGACTTGAGAATATCCGTTCCTCTTGTAATAGCTTATCTGCAATTGAGAAGCCCTTGCAAAGTTCATCGGCGCACTTCTTATACTCTGTCAATTTCAGGTCAAGCACATCTTTCTTCTTGCAGCTAACTGTTCCGCCCGCCTTAAAGGAAGATAGCAACGTGAGTGCTGTCAAGAAATCGGTTGCCGTAACTATGTTCAGTAAATCTCCTGAGAAATAGTTCTCCTTACGTTCTTCCCAGTCTTTACGCAGTGGAAAGTCATCCATAGCAAAAATTGCCGTGACAAGTTCAAAAACCGTCAGAGATACTCCGCCTGTATTAACATTTTCAAAGACCTGACATACTGCCTCCTTGGGGGTTGACTTATCAAGTAGGATAACCGGCATTGCGTATTTTTGCGTCGGCATGATTATTTTTGAAAATAGTTCAGTAAACTGTCGGATTACATCCGGGTTATATTCGTAATAGGCGTAGTACTCGTTCTGCCAACCTTGCTCCTCGCCAGAATTAAGGATAATGTTTAGAGGAAACATCTTCTGCTTAAACTCATCTTGTCTCGTGGAGAGGTCTTTATCAATTTTTCGTCCAAAATCAGATGTAATCTGCCTTGTTGCAGGAATAGAGATGATTACTTCGTCATCATCGGCACTTGGATCAAGAGCCTTCTCAATATCCAAATAGTAGTATCTGGCTATCTCTTTGCCTTTGTCAGTTCTGGTATGGACGGGTTTCTTACTGTAAAGAGCATTATATAGAGATGTCAATCTCTGCTGTCCGTCAAGAATCAGCTCATCCGGTTCTGTGTCTGGATTAGCAGCCGATCCTTCGATAGGTTTATGCTTAAAATGAATGCTCTCATTGCCGTATTCAAGAAACATCGCCGCGCCGACCGGAAAGTTGTGAATGACACTGAGAATCAGAGCTTTGATACGCCCATCATCCCACACCCATCCTCTCTGGAAATCAGGCAATTGTGCCGCACCGCTGTCAACGGCTTTCATTAAATCTGTAAGCGGTCTATCATTCGTTTTCATATTCTTCTTCAACTCCTGTTATTACTATTCGGCTTGCTGTTATCACTGTCCATAGAACACATTACGCCACAACTTGCAGCGCATTATTCTTGATGCTTTCAATGGTCTGAAGTATTGCCGTTCTTGTCTTTGCGTCGAACATTTTGATAAAACTGAACGGCTTATCAAATGGTGGCTTCATCAGGATTTTCACATCCTCAATATAGCCGTTGTTCTCGATGTGATTAATGATCTTCAGAATGAACTCTATCTGTCTCTGGTTCAGAGAACTGTCATTTATAAAGCTGGAAAACGCCGCCATTGCGCTCTCATGGTCGAGTTTCGCAATCTTACGAACAAGAAGTCCGAAGGGTGTATCACCGTACTCACGCTTATAGTCCTCGCTATCTCCGAGTTCCTGTGTGAGAATGCGTTCCAGCTCCGCAAATTCCTCTTTTGTCAGTGGCAGATTGTGATTCAGCTTGTATATGACCGCATCGTTCTTATGTTCTTCAATGTAGCGATTAACCTTCTTGCGATAGTCCTCAAAATCATATGCGGCATCGAGAGCCTCGCCCTCCTGTTTGTCAATCACTGGATCATCAAGGCGCGTGAAAATCTTAGGCTTCTCACCGCCGCCGATAAGGAATTGCATCAGATCACGCAATTCTTGTCTAACCATTTCAAGTGTGAGAATGCTAATATTCTCCCAGAATACTTCTGTCTGAATATCTTTGATAAGCGGCAGCTTCGCTTTAACTTGGGGAATAGTGACCTTTTTCTCCAACAGTTCCGCCGTCTGAATCAGCTCCTTGCGGTAGTATCCCAGTTTAGGGAGCTGGTCTATCTGAGAGAGCATTAAGCTGTACATAAAGTTATCAAAACGCTTTGCGAATTCATCTGTGCCACTGCTTGTGATCAGCGGTGCAATATACTTCGTCAGCTCATACTTGTCCATCTCGGAGAGAGCCTTGAAACTCTCACGCTTCCTGTATTTCTCAACATGCTGCTTTTGCAGGCGGACTGATACCAGATCGTCAGATAAGGCACATACGCCATTATAACAGGAGGCGACAAGCTCAGAACGGAAAGCCTGATAATCGTGGTCCACAAAGTCGCTTCCCTGCAGAGCAGTGATGAGCTGCACCTGTTTGCAGAATATGTTTTCGGTCAGAGACTTTGTTTCTCCGTTCTCATAGCCGTTCTTATTCTCACGGAAATACTCGAAGTTTCCGCAATAATCAAAGATGAGGAAACGCTTCTTATCAGTGTATTCACCGTCAATACCATCTGTGCAGGACAGACCTTCGCATAGTCTTGTGCCTCTGCCAATCATCTGCCAGAACTTCGTTTTCGAGCGCACCTTCTTGAAAAACACAAGATTTACGCAGGCAGGGACATCGACACCTGTGTCCATCATATCAACGGATACCGCGATTACAGGCATCTCTTTCTGCTTGAAGTCATCGATAATCGTCTGTGCGTAGCTGTCGCTGCAGGTGATTCTCTGCGCAAAGGTTCCGTTGTATTTGGGATAGAGCTTATTGAACCGCTGAACAATAAACTCGGCGTGTTCTTTGCTTTGTGCGAAAATGATGGTCTTGCCGAGCCTGTCGCCACCCTCAACTTTAATACCGCGCTCCATAAGATCCTGCAAAACAGTATCGACTGTAGTTTCGTTAAATACGAACTTGTTCAATGCGGCAGAAGGGATGAAGTCCGGGATATAGTCATCTTCTGCGAAGTCATCCTCATAGCGTTCTTTGTCAGCTTCGGACAGGTCATCGTATGTAATGCCTTCTTCGAGAAATTTCGTCTTTACCTCATAGTTGTAGTAAGGAACAAGATAATGATCGGTATAAACGGCTGTTTCATAGTCATAGGCATATGTTGGCACACCGTTCTCCACCTCAAAGAAATCATAGGTATTGCGGTCAACATCCGTCTTCGGAGTAGCTGTTAAACCGACCATGAGGGCATCGAAATACTCGAAGATAGCACGGTATTTCTTGAAAATACTTCTGTGGCTCTCATCAGTGATGATAAGGTCAAAATACGCCGGTGAGAACAGCGGGATACCATCCTTCGTTTTGGTGCTGTCAATCGCATTCAAAATGGTCGGATATGTCGAGAAAACGATGCGTGCGGTTTTGTCATCCTTGTTGGTGCAAAGATTACAGAGAGACATATCCGGAAGATAGTTCTTGAAGTCATCTTTTGCCTGCTTGACAAGTGCGGTTCTGTCAGCAAGGAACAGAATATTCGTGATGTATCCACCACGACTGAGTACATCAGTCAGGCTAGATGCAGTTCTGGTCTTACCGGTTCCGGTCGCCATAACGATGAGTGCCTTGTGGAATCCCTCCTCAAAATGCTCACAGACTGCACGGATAGCCTCAATCTGATAATAACGGTCAGTGATTTTCTCATCAATTGCTATGTTTTTCAGCTTTTTCCGGGTATCCCGGCGGTTCATCAGTTTCTCAAGGTCAGCTTTGCTGAAGAATCCGCTGACTTTCCGTTGCGGTGAAGATTTATCATCCCAGAAATAGGTCTCAAAGCCGTTGGTCGTGAACATCATCGGTCTGCGGCCAAACTTACGCTCCAAGCAATCAGCATACAGCACAGCCTGCTTTCTGCCGATATTCGGATCTTTGCTGGAGCGTTTTGCTTCAATGACAGCAAGCGGCAGACCATCTTTGCCGAACAGAACATAGTCTACAAAGCCTTCGCCGGTTGCATTGGGCATACCTGTGACAGGATACTCTTCCCAGACATCCGCATCGGTGCCGCCGAACTTCCAGCCCATTGATTTCAGGTCAACATCAATGTATATCTTGCGAGTTTTGAACTCGGAAATATCTGTAGGCTCGAAGGTTCTGCTTTCCTGCTTTTCTTCCTTTTCGGCAGTTAGTGTTGCAGACATAGCTGCAATCTTTGCTTGCAGCGCCTTAATTTCACTTTCCTGCTGCTCAATGAGGGACTCCTGCTCCTTGATTTTCTTTGTGTCAATGACGACCTTTTCAGTCGGGATCAGTGCTGCATCAAAGTGGCGTTCTTCGTAGTTGGAGCCATAGCAGTAGTCAACCCATTCGATAAACTCAAACAGGCTTTCAAGGGAAAGCAATGCATCTGCCGGATTGACGGCTCTTTCAGTATGTACTGCAAGGTTCCCAAGACGGATTATGAACGGAAGCTTGCCCCATGTCTGGCTGTCAAGCGCAAAACGGAAGGATGGTTCATGAATAAGCGACTGCAAGTTATCCTTGTAGGGCATGGTTATGGTTCTGTCAGCGGAATATACCCACTTGACAGCTAATTCCAATGCTTTGCGGCAACCCACAGCGCACATCGCAGGAGAGGTGGAGTAGACTTTTTCGGCTTCAATTGTTGCGCCGGAAAACAGCGCATATTCAGGGATATTGGATAAGAATTCAAAATTGGTCATATAATCTCACTCTCCTTATAGTAGTTATTATGATTTCAGCAATAAATTTTGATTTGTCTACTTGTTTTACAAAGTCGGCGAATTGGGTTTGGAGGTCGAGGGGAACATTAACAACATTAATTCCAAGAAGTCCTGATTTAGATATATTTTTCATACTTCCACTTGTTCCGCCCGCAATTCTTCTCATTTCATTTTTTGTGGTTTGCTGAATCAATATTTGCCAAAGAAAAATAGGATTGACACTTTCTTTGATTTCAGCACGCCATAGTCTATCAGGTAAATAAATATTTTTTTCTACATTCCAAACATATGCAGCAGCTCCCACAAGCTCAGCTGTATTCATACGACTTATTATTACATCACCTGATTTTACAAGATGCTCTTTTAACGGTGTATAGTCAATAGGCAAATATTTAATTTGTGTTTCGTCAAAATAATCATAAGAAACAGCACCTGTTTTCAAGACTTTATTTATACATTTATCTTCACTTGCAAGACTTTTCCCTGCTGTAAGAGAATCAATATAAAAAGATAATGGGACTTTACTTGTTACATCCCCAAACATCTCGACAAATCGGGCTTTGACAAGCTCGTCCAGCTTTTCGAGCTGCTGCTTGCGGTGGGTGATTATGGATTGGAGTTTGTCGAGCCGTTCAACGATTATTTCCTGTTCGGGAAGATCAATTAAAGGCATTGTCATTTTACTCAAATGACTTGGTCCGTAATTCAACTGCGCAGAACCTGTAATAAAGTGGGCAAGCTGATCTTTGAAATGATGTGATTTCAAATAATACATAAAGTACCTAATAGAAAGTTGGTTTATGTCAAGAACCTTAAACCGTATTGTACTTGTATTCATACATAGCGGAAGCATGGTTTCATCAATAAACCCCATTTTTTTATCTATGTACTCTACCTTAATTCCTGAGCTGGCAACAATAAAATCGCCTACATCGCATAAAAAGTGTCTATATTTTCCATATGCTTCTTCTTCAGATATATATCTATCAGATGTCGATAAATCAATCTCTCCGTCCACAAGATTAGCAACATTCAGTAGTTTTACGCCCTGTGTTGTGTACTGTGTGTTTCTCACACCCGGACCTTCCTGAAAGAATAGAACATCTGGTATTCTTACCCATGTCTGAACCATAGACATTACATCTTCAAACCCGAATTTGTTCATCACCCCATGATCTTCTGATGAGAATTCTTAACATTGGTCTGGTTCACCATAGCGTACTGCATGGTGGTATCGATCTGTGAATGCCCCAGAATCTTTTGCACCTGCTCGATGGGCATTCCCTTGTCAATGGCACGAGTCGCCATCGTTCTTCTGAATTTGTGCGGATGGATGCGTTCCAGAGAGACGCTCCTGCCAAGTTCACGAATACGGATTTCCACACCGCTGATTTTCAGCCGCTTATGCGGCGAATTGAGCATAACAAACAGCGCATCATTATCGTCAGTTCTGCTTTCAAGGTATTCTTTCAGATGAACCTTTGCTTTTGCATCAAAGTATACTCGTCTTTCTTTGTCGCCCTTGCCATAGACAATACATTCCCTGTATTCAAGGTTTATATCATCACGGTTCAGGCGCACAAGCTCACCTACACGCATTCCAGTAGAATACAGCAGATCGACCATTGCAAGGTCTCTGATCTCGTCACAGTGGTCACGGAGCTTTTCGATGATCTCATCGGAAATAACGCTCTTGACCACCGTTTTCGTTTTGATTTTGTGTATCCGCTTCATCGGGCTTTTGAGGATATAGTCCTCCTCTTCGAGCCACGAGAAAAAGCTAGAAATATTACGGCGGATATTGTCAATGGTCACATTGGAGCAGTCATTGATTTTCTGGTACTCCGCCAGATACTCCCGCATCTCTTCGGTTGTGATTTTTCTCACAGGCGTAGTGACATTGCCAATCAGATGCTCGATGGTTTTGCGATAGTATTCAATGGTACGGTCGGAGCAGCCCTCGATACGCTTTGCATCAAGGAACATTTTCAGGTAGTCAGCATTGTTGAGATCAGTCTTTTCCGGTGCATTTTCGGCAAATGCTTTCAGAATGACCTCTTGCAGCTTTTTCATCTGGCTGACATTCAGATACTCCGCCATCTCGTTCAGTATGGTCACAATCTTCTCTTCCATGTTAGTATTGCCTTTCTGTATACCAACATCCCTGCGACCAATTGTTTATTTATCAAAATATTTGTAATATTCCATGTTCTTAGAAAAAAATGGGTACTTGCCTGTTTTTATCTCCACTTCAGATAGTTGAACTGGCGATACATCCCGCTTTTCAATGTCCATTACCCACCAGGTTTCATTTGAAAAAGGAAAAATGACATAAATGTTCTGAAATTTCCCTTTATCTAAATAGTCCACCTGTAACGAATTGTAGATTTCTTCGTGAAAAAGCCTAAACAGCTCAGACGACATCGTGCCGTTGGTTGTGATTTTATCTTCGTTAAAATCGAGCAGACACAGGATGCACACCGATACATCATTAACCGAATAATTCTTCTTCATTTTAGAATCAAGGCTTTCTTGAATGCACTTCCATGCATCTTTGATAATATTTGAAGAACTGTAAGTTACTGTTTGGAGTTTTCTTATAAGATTATTCTTGGTTCTATCTGAGGCAAGAGTAAACTCATAATAATGGGTGTCTACGATATAATCTGGTATAAATTGGTTTGGATCGCCTTGTTTCCACTTGTTAAGGTCAATCCCAAGATATTTAGACATTATAAACGCGATAAACGGTTCATTTACCGTCTTATCTACAAAGCTTTCTGGAAAATATGAGAAAACAGAGTTATTGTTCATCATCCAAAGTACTCCTGCATTAAACTATCAAACAAAAGCTGTGCCTCATCTAGGGCTTTCTGCACTGCAACTTTTGATTTGTCTACTTGTTTTACAAAGTCGGCGAATTGGGTTTGGAGGTCGAGGGGAACATTAACAACATTAATTCCAAGAAGTCCTGATTTAGATATATTTTTCATACTTCCACTTGTTCCGCCCGCAATTCTTCTCATTTCATTTTTTGTGGTTTGCTGAATCAATATTTGCCAAAGAAAAATAGGATTGACACTTTCTTTGATTTCAGCACGCCATAGTCTATCAGGTAAATAAATATTTTTTTCTACATTCCAAACATATGCAGCAGCTCCCACAAGCTCAGCTGTATTCATACGACTTATTATTACATCACCTGATTTTACAAGATGCTCTTTTAACGGTGTATAGTCAATAGGCAAATATTTAATTTGTGTTTCGTCAAAATAATCATAAGAAACAGCACCTGTTTTCAAGACTTTATTTATACATTTATCTTCACTTGCAAGACTTTTCCCTGCTGTAAGAGAATCAATATAAAAAGATAATGGGACTTTACTTGTTACATCCCCAAACATCTCGACAAATCGGGCTTTGACAAGCTCGTCCAGCTTTGCGAGCTGCTGCCTGCGGTGGGTGATGATGGCGTATATTTTCTCTAATACAGCCGCATATCCTAATTGCTGGTCTAAAGGAATATCAGGGACTTTCGTCTCCTCCAAAACTTTCCGACTGATTGCTTTGAAAGTACTACCTGTTCCTTTGCTATTTAATTCTGCTGTTTTTCCCTTTAACAGCCAATAGATAAACTCAACGGAGACCTTTCGTGTGTCCGGCGTTATCGCAGCTAAACCACGCCCTATACAGCATATTTCGTTCGCAAAATTCAATGCACCTATCGGTGCTCTGACGGATATCAGAATATCATTGGGCTTTGCAATTTTCGTGGGAGCATTACACCATACTCTTGTAACGGGGTATCTTTCACCGAAATCTGCATTTCCTTGAAAGAACGGAATACCGTCACAATTATCATTATAGCTCTTTGAGTCAGGAGACTGCCCCATATTGATATTGCAAACATCTATAAGGTTGATGTAATTCAAGATATCATACCTTCAAACCCGAATTTGTATGGGTTTGTTTTCCTTTCATTTTATTCTTCGAGCATCTTTCTCAGCTCTGCCATCTCTTCTATGACCTGTGCATTCAAACTATCCAACTCTGCCATGATCTCACTCGTCGGAGGATACTCCACCGCCACGTATTCGGTTTTCTTGTATTTGTTGATCGAGAGGTCATAGTCGTTGTCCACAATTTCCTGCTTCGGCACAAAAAAGCTCTGCTCGGTGCGCTCCCTGTCCGTTTCGCCGTCAGGATTATGGAATCGGGCGATAATATCGGGAATATCGTTCTCTGTAACCTCGCTGCGCTTGTCATCAAGCGAGAAACCGTCTGCTTTCATATCGTAGAACCACACCTTGTCGGTTCCGCCCGCATCAGTCTTGACAAAAACAAGCACAGCCGTGGAAACACCCGCATAAGGTTTGAAAACGCCGCTGGGCATAGAAATTACTGCCTGAAGCTGATGGTTTTCGATCAATTCCTTTCGGATAGACTTGTGGGCTTTAGACGAACCAAACAGCACGCCATCGGGAACGATACACGCACATCTGCCGCCTTTCTGTAGCAGCCGCAGGAACAGCGCAACAAAGAGTAGCTCAGTCTTTTTGGTATCTGTCACCGCTCTGAGGTTATCATTGATGCTTTCCGCATCAATAGAGCCCTTGAACGGTGGATTTGCGAGACATACAGTATACTTACCGCTGACATTGTTCTGCTTGGACACACTATCCTTGTAGTCAATGTCAGGATTCGTGATAGAGTGGAGCATCAGGTTCATAGCAGAAATACGGAGCATAGTGTGGTCGGTATCATAGCCTGTGAAGGTCTTATCTGAGAAATCTGCCCACTGTTCGTCTGTCATTGTATCCTCGTAGTGCTTGCGGATGTATTCGGCAGCAGAGACGAGGAACCCGGCGGTGCCACAGGCCGGATCGCATATGAGGTCATCCGGAGTCGGAGCTACAAGCTCAACCATCATCTCGCGGATATGCTTCGGTGTACGGAACTGACCGTTCTGACCTGCTGTGCTGAGTTTGCCGAGCATATACTCATAAAGATCACCCTGCATATCGAGGTCAGCGATATCATGCGTGTAAAGGTCATCAAGTCCGGTGATAATCTTTTGAAGCACCTGCGGATTTGGAATCACGAACACAGCACTGTCCATATAGCGGGAGAAAGCGGTCTGTACCTGCTCTGCATCCTCACGGTCATCAATTTCAATCAGTTCGCCGGACGCATCGAAATCAGGCAGTTTGCCGTATTTCATTTTCTTGACAGCGGGAAATACACGTTGGGAAATGAGATCAAAGATCTCTCGGCTGTCTCTATCCTTGAATTTACTCCAGCGCATAGCCTGTCCGATTTCAGACTGAGGGAAAATCAGGTCGTTGCTATCCGGCTGTGTTCCCATAGAATTTGCGAATTCTTCGGTTTCAAGCTCCTTTTCATCAAGGGAGCGTATAAACATCAGATATGTGAGCTGCTCAATAACCGTCAGCGGATTGGTAATACCGCCTGCCCAGATATCCGTCCAAATCTTATCTATCTTGTTCTTTATGACACCAGTTATCATCATTTACCTCCAGAAGCTGCTCTGCGGCAGCCTATACTTATACATAATATCATTATACCACAACCCAGCCCATTTTTCAAGCACTAAGCAGGAAAACATAGCAAAAATTTAGGCTCTGTGGACGGCAGCAACCTATCTACCCACAGAGCCATACTAAAGCCACACTATTTACATGGTATTCACGCCGTTGTCCTTGGGCAATACTCTCCATATCGTGTCATTCAGCGCACATACAGAACCGGCAACCGCTTATTCACAGGCTTCGTCACTCGCACTCCTCATCATCATAGTCAATATCATCCTCCGCCCCAAGCTCTTCATATTGCCACTGCGGAAGCAGGAATTCGGGGCTGTTAATATCGGCAGTTGACCGTTTCACCTCATCAAGCGGCATGACAACGATTTTCCTTTTCGTGTCGATTTCCGGGGTGATTTCAAGCAAATCCAGATAATGCCGCACTCCCATCTCAATGCAGAGGGCGTGCCCGAATTCGCCTCCGTAGACTTGAATGCCCTTCCACTTTCCGTTGTAAACCTTCTCCGGTATATCAAAGCCGTTTTCGCTCATTTCATCATCAACAATGAGAAACAGATACCCATTCTTCCGACCGATGCTGAAATACAAGGGCTTCCCAAGTTCCTCCAGAATCTCGACAGGGATAGTCAGGATACTGTGGTGGTGGTTCAGGTAAATCTTCGTGGGATCGTACGGCGTCCTCGGAGCATCTGAGCTGTCATGCAGCTTCTCTTTCGGCGGCTCTACATTATAGTAGTCTGTGTAAGGAATCCATGTGTCAGTAAGATTGCCATCTCTATCTGTTATTACTACCTCGAACTCCGACAGGTCCATATATACATCGTTTCCGTCCTCGACCTGCATCATGCCTGCGACAAACACCTTTTCATCGATTCTGTTCATGTAGGAGCTGATAGCTTTTTTCAACTCATCATCGAACATTTCCAGTCCGGTAATCAGTTCGACAGGGTTCAGGTTCAGCACCTTGTGAATCATGATCTGCGATGATACATCGGGATATCTTTGCCCCGATTCCCAAAGATGCACCGCCTGTGGTGTCACGCCCAGCTTTTCCGATAACTGTCCCAGTGTCAAGTTCATAGCCTTTCTCTTCTTGGAGATCAGCCGTCCTGTTTTTCTAAGATCCATTTTGGATCACCTCCTGCATACAGTATAGTCGAAAAATAGAGATTTGGCAATCAACTAAGTGTTGATAGATGGAAGATGAGCTTCACACAGCCTTCTCCCAGCACATCTCAGTTAAAAACCTCTGGCTTATCTCCTGCGGATTCCCGTCTGGTCGCACCCATACAGTTATATCCTCTCGCCGCAGGATCAGCGGCATCCTGTCATGAATCCCTCGTAAATCTCCAACAGCATTCCTTGTGAGAACTGAGAACACCGGCACTTGCAGTCCTTTGCGTTCCTCGATTCGATACAATCCGGCAAGCAACGTCGAATGACTATCCTTCGGCTGTATCAGATACTTATCCCCGGCCTTTGACCGCTTTCCGTCCGGGCTTCTGAAGTGTTCCCACTCAAAATACCAGCTACAGGGAATCACACACCGCCGCCGGAACCATGAGTCCTTCCACATTTCCTTCTGGCTTGCTGTCTCCAAGCGGCAATTCACTACAGGAGCATCGGTCGTCTCGTGGCTAAACCCCCATAGCATCGGGAACACAGCCATTTTACCGTCCTTGTTCGGAGCGAGGACAGCGACAACATCGGTCGGACGCATCTCACCGCACATGGTCAGCGGCTTGCTGAGATGTCTCATAATATCATCAGCAAGTTTGATTTTCTGCGCTCTTGTTATAAGAGGCTGAAAATAATGCGGCTCTACATAAAACCGTGTACACATGAATATCGCCGACCTTTCGTTTGTTTCAGGCATTCAGAGCGGATATAAGCCTCTCCTTGTAATGTTTCCGGCAAAGAGCCGTGTAGCTCTCGTTTCCTCCGAGCTGTACTTGCTCTCCCTCTATGACCATTTCTCCGTTCAGCAGCCGAGCATTGAAGTGCGCCCGCTTGCCGCACCAGCATATCGTCTTGATCTGCTCTATATCGTCAGCGAGTTCCATAAGCCGCTTTGCACCGGGGAACAGATGACTTTGGAAGTCCGTCCGCAGACCGTAGCAGATGACGGTTATATTATGCTCGTCTACCAGATCACTTAGACTGTCAATGACGCTCTCACTGAGAAACTGCACCTCGTCCACAATAATACAGTCATAATGCTCACCGCTGTACTGATCCAGAAAGTCCTCCGCAAACTCACACGGCTCTTCCAGACCGATGCGGGATTTTATGATCTTCGCTCCGTCCCTGTCCTCGCATTTTGGCTTGAGTAGGATGACTTTCTTGCCCTTCTCCACATAGTTATAGCGTACCATCAGCGCATTGGCGGTCTTGGAACTGCCCATTGCGCCGTATCTGAATATCAGTTTTGCCATCTGCCTTACTCCTCATCGTCCTCGTGCATGGCTTCATATCGCTTGATATCTCTCTTGCTTGCAATGGAAGCGGGTTCAAGGATACCAAGAACACGCCCGATCAAGGTAACATTATCATATTCTGTGAATGTCATGGTATCATACTTGTCATTAAACGATACCAGACCTTCTTCCTCATATATCTTTATGTATGTACTGTTTCCAACCATGAAAGCGCCGACCTCGCCGTATTGCAGCTCCGGACATCCGGGATATTTCTCCACGAGAACAAGGTCACCGTCATGGTACTCAGGCTCCATACTGTCGCCGTTGACGGGGAACACAAGATCTGCCTGTCGTATTGCTGTGTTCGTATTCGGATACAGATAGATCGGTGTTCCGTTGTCGTCGAATTCCGCGCCGTCGTCAAAGCCTGCTGCAAGCCCCTTGTCGCATAATGTCAGTTTAATAATCTCCGGGAAACTGCCGACAGTCTCTGCTGCTTCGAGCGAGGTCAGAAGGTTGTCCATTGCAAGCTGATGCGGATGCGACAGTCCACGGTATCTCTCTATCATAGACTTTTCCTTATCAGTATAGGTATCCTGCTTATTATCAATGCCATACAGTTCGTACATCGTGATGCCGAGGGCTTCGCACAGCTTGGGAACAACGCTGAAATCCGGGCGGGTTCTTCCGTTCTCCCAGTTACTGATAGCATTTGAGGTCACGCCGATTTTTTCTGCAATCACTTTCTGATCTATTTTTAGCCGCTCTCTGTAGTATTTGATACGACCTCCAACAGCGTGCGCATCCTTGCGGTGGGCAGGATCAGAGATGTTACTCTTAATATCCTTGCCTCCCTGTGAGACTGAGATATTCGGTTTCTTACGCTGTTTCATTACAAAGCTCTCCTTCAAGAATGTATGGGATAGTCAATCCTCAAAACGAACAAATATTCTTATTGAAATCTGTGCAACCCTACAAAGTTTATCAAGGACTTTTCAACGCTGAAAACGTTAGAAATGCGAAAAGTGGCGTAGGCTATGCATCTTTGACTACATTATAGCACACAATCGCTGTTTTGTCAACATCGAATTATACTTGCAATTCGTTTGAGAGTGTGATATAATAAGCATGTTGGTATTCCGCCTACAGGAAAATGAGACCGAAGGCTGGTGCAGTGCGTCCGTCTTAAGGTGTGTGACAGGACAGGCTGCCGGTCAAAATACTGACAACTTCGCCATCAACCCACTTCGCCACGATAGATATACAGAACAAGAG
>ERZ834722.1004-NODE-1004-length-28872-cov-6.044141_pt1 | contig 28872 bp, 26 predicted proteins | sample MGYA00519576_ERZ834722 | MGnify/ENA primary metagenome ERZ834722 (study PRJEB31850, sample SAMEA3708759) | human gut metagenome | biome: human gut; feature: human-associated habitat; material: faeces | place: China | collected 2014 ...
GGCGGCTATGCCGCCGTAGCATCCGTCTTGAAATTTATTGCACCCTAGAAGAAAAGCGCGGGTCGAAGCGATTCTTATTTTGCCCCAAAAGGGCTATGCCCTTTTGGGGCAAAAGTTAAAGAAAACCCCGGACGTTCGTCCGGGGTTTTCTTTACAGGGATGCAGGAACAAAGAGAGAAAATAAGAAAGAAAAGTAGAGAGAAAACAAAAATAAGTTGGCGGAACTTACTTATTTGCAACAAGTCAATGAAGCGGAGGGTCGCTTCCCTTGTTGTGCTATAACCATATCACAGAATTTCGTTCTTGTAAAACGGATAAAAACCCCATATAATATAAGCGAGATTTATATTTTGAGGGGAGGCCCCGCCATGAACAACACGGATATGGAGACCTTCTGGGCGGTGCTGGAGCACGGCACGCTGACCGCCGCCGCGGAAGCGCTGTTCATCACCCAGCCCACGCTGACCAACCGCATCCAGTCGCTGGAAGCGGAGGTGGGCGCGCAGCTTTTCCACCGGGGCAAGGGCATCCGCCATATCGAGCTGACCGAGGCGGGGCAGCGGTTCCTGCCGCTGGCCTACCGCTGGCAGACGCTGCTGGACGAGACAAAGGGCGTGGCGGAGACGGCCACGCGGGAATATCTGCGGATCGGCGCGGTGTTTTCCACCAACCAGTACATTCTTCCGGCGGCGTACCGCCGCTTTCTCCACCGGAAGCTGCCGGTGGCCCTGTGGGTGCAGACCCTGCGTGGCGCAGGCTACGATGGCGCCCAGACGGTGGCCCGCCGTGAGCTGGAGATGGCCCTGATGGACGGCGACAGCTTCTTTCACCCCCAGCTGGACATTACCCCTCTGTGCAGCGAGGAGACCATGGTGGCCTGCTCGCCGGACAGCCCCTATGGCGACGTGGTGTCGCCCCGTGACCTGGATCCCGCCAGCGAGATCGTGGTGTCGTGGCGGAAAAGCGTGCAGGACTGGCGGGATCACTGGTTCGGCCTGACCGCCGCGCCGCTGCTGTACGCCGACTCCATGCAGGTGGTGAACACCTTCCTGGGCAGCGAAATGATGTGGGCCATCGTGCCTGCCGCTGCGGCCCGTGCGCTGGAGAAGGAGGGTCGGGCGAAGATCTGCCGCCTGACAGATCCGCCCCCTGACCGGGTGTCCTATCTGGTCACGCGGCGCGGCGAGGCGCTCAGCGACGCGGCGCAGCTGCTGCTGGAGGATATCCGCACAGAGATGCGGCACATTCCCGGCATCCAGCTATTTATATAAGGAGAGCGCCTGCGGAGAGATCCCCGTGGGCGCTTTATTTCGTCTGCGCGGCGGGGTAAGGGCATGCTGCCCTACGTACGGTTACTGCATCTTTTCGTAGGGGCCGACGACTCTGTCGGCCCTAACGTTGACGGTACAATTACTTGCGGGCGGACAGGGTCGTCCGCCCCTACAAATGAACGCCCGACCGTCACACCCCACCCGTCACGACGGCCGGACGGCCCGCTGCTTGGGGATGCGAATGGTCAGCAGGATCTCACTGTCGGTGTCCCGGCGGCCCAGATCGGCGTCCACGCCGCACTGGCGTATCATTTGCAGGCTGCGGTCGATGCTGTTGAGGAACAGCCGCACGTCCTTGATGATGTAGGTGGGGCGGCTCTGGGGCGGCGTGACCTGTGCCTGCGCCAGCAGCCGCTCGATGTAGCTCTCCGTCTGGGCCACGTTCAAACTGCGCCCGACGATCACCGCCAGCGCCGCCAGCTGCTCTGCCTCGCCGCTGAGCCGCAGCAGAGCGCGGGCGTGGCGCTCGGTCAGGTGGGCCTGCCGCAGACCGTCCCGCACCGGCTCGCTGAGCCGCAGCAGCCGCAGCTTGTTGGCCACGGCGGACTGGGATTTGCCCAGCTTCTCCGCCGCCTGCTCCTGACTCAGCCCGTACCGGCTGATGAGCCGGGCGATGGCGGCGGCCTCCTCGAAGCAGTCCAGATCGCGCCGCTGCAAATTTTCGATCAGCGCCAGCATCCCCGCGTCCTGCTCGTCCACCTGCGCCACAAGGCACGGCACCTCCCGCAGACCGGCCATCCGGGCGGCCCGCATACGGCGCTCTCCCGCCACCAGCTGATAGCCGCCCGGCGTCCGCCGGACGGTCAGCGGCTGCAAAATGCCGTAGGCGCGGATGCTGTCCGCCAGCTCCCGCAGAGCCGCCTCGTCGAAGCTGCGGCGGGGCTGCTGGGGATTGGGGGACAGCTGCGCCAGGGAAATGTACTGGACGCGGGAGGACAGAAAATCACTTTTCCGGCGGCTTTTCATGGCAGTTCACTCCTTTTTCACCATTGTACGGCATAAAAGGTGCGGAACGCGGCGATTTGCGTCGGAGGGCCGGAATTTTTTGCGCGGCGGATAATATCGCGCCGTCCGATAAACGTTCGGTGGTCGGTAGTGGGTTGTAGGGGCGACCCTTGCGGTCGCCCGAAATGACGGTTGTATCGTGCGGGCATCCCATGCCTCTCCCAAAGGGAGAGCCAAGAGCCTGTCCCTCGTTACATCGCGTGTTGGCACGAAAAAAAGACGGCCCTCTGGCCGTCTTTTGCTCAGTCATTCACATCGTAGAAGATCCGCTCGCCCTCCTCGGCCAGACCCAGCAGGTCGCGGGCCAGCGCCTTGATAAAGCTCTCGTCATCCTTCTTGGCAAGGTCGGAGCGCAAGGCGTCGTTCTCCTGCTGCTGCTGCGTCAGCTGCTGGGACAGGACGGATTCCTCCTGCTGGGCGGTTTTCAGCTGGCCGTAGACCCGCACGATCTGCACGCCCAGCGCCACCACCAGCACGGCCACCACCAGCATCAGCAGAGTGCTGGTGCGCTTCTTTGTTTTCTTGTGGGTCGTCGCTCTGGCCATGGCCCGGCCTCCCTTCTGCCGCGGCGGCTTTTCCTGTGTGGAACGGGACTTCCACTCATCCACTCTCATTGTAACGCACTTCTGCCAAAAAGAAAAGTACTTTTTGACAGCGGCGGCACATTTTTTTATCAGCCGTCCCAAAAGGGCGAAGGGCGACCACAGCAGCCGCCCCGTTTCCACCAGCGCCGTCACCCAGAAGTCCCACACAGGCCGCAGCAGCGGCGACAGCAGGCAGAACCACACTACGCCGCCCAGCAGCATCCCCGTCACCATGTACAGCCGCAGCTCGCCCTCCCCCACCACCAGCGCCAGCCACAGCAGTCCCGCGCCCAGCAGCGCCGCGAACACCCCGTCCAGCAGGTGGGTCAGCCGCCTGTCCCGGCGATCCAGCAGCCGGGCCGAGCGCAGCACGTCGTACACCAGACCGGCCGCTCCGCCCAGCGCCGCCGCCGCGCCCAACTGCTGTAACTGCGCCGCCACATAGTTTTCCATCAGGCAAACAGGCGGCTGAACAGACCGCTGCGGCTGGGCTGCTCCTCCTCGTAATTCACGCCGTCGATGCGGCCGTCCACGTGCAGCTCGCCGCCGTCCAGACTCAGCTTGCCGATGTGCAGACCCTCGCCGGTGACTACCAGCGTTCCGGCGCAGGTGGACATGACGATGCAGTTCTCGTCAAACCGCTCCACGTCCTCCACCCCGGCCACCGTCAGCTTTTCCCGGCCCTCCATGGTCAGCCGGTGATACATGGCGCCGCCGTCGTTCCGATCATATGCCAAAGAAAACACCCTCCCTACAAAGCGTTACTGCATTGTATGAGAGGGTGCGGAAAATTATAACGTTGTCTCCCGGTACATGGCGGCGGCGTCGGCCTTGCCCACGTTGTCGGCCACCGACAGCACCTCCACCGACAGGGCCTTCTGGCCGAAGCGGATGGTGATGACGTCGCCCACCTTCACATCGTAGGAGGCGCGGGCCACCCGTCCGTTGACGGTGACGCGCTCGTTGTCGCAGGCCTCGTTGGCCACGGTGCGCCGCTTGATCAGGCGGCTGACCTTCAGGTATTTGTCCAGTCTCATGGTGTGTCCTCCTTGGGGGTAAAAAGAAAAGCGGCGAAGCCGCTTTTCCTATTGGCAACAAAATCGCAGATTTTGTGCAGTTTTTACTTGATGGCGTCCTTCAGCGCCTTGCCGGCCTTGAAGGTGGGAACCTTGGAAGCAGCGATGGTGACGGGCTCCTTGGTGCGGGGATTCAGGCCGGTACGCTCGGCGCGGTGCTTCACCTCGAAAGAGCCAAAGCCCACCAGCTGCACCTTCTCCTCGGTCTTCAGGCCCTCGGTGATAGCGGACAGAGTGGCGTTGACAGCAGCCTCGGCAGCCTTCTTGGACAGACCGGCCTTCTCGGCGACGGCATTGATCAGTTCGGTTTTATTCATGGGTAGTTCCTCCTAAATTTTTTTCGTTGGTAAAGATATGAACCCTACATCCTAAAACGAAGCATGTCGCATTAAGAACAAATGAAAGGCCCTAACGCAGAGGGCAATAGAAAATTTACCATATTTGCGGTGTTATTGCAACCCCTTTTCCACAGAAAGAGCAAAAAAATCACCGCAGACCCAGCCTCTTTGCCCACTTTTGCCCATTTTTGAAGTGGCTCAGGTCGTCGGCTGTCACCGCGCCCAGCGCCAGCGCCATCACCGCGTAGACCGCTGCGGCGGCGGCAATGGCGGCGGCCACTGCCAGATTCTGGGAAACATAGCGGCCCGGCAGCGTGAACGCCGAGCGGGCCGCCAGCGCCATCACCGCCGTGCACAGGGCCGGACGCCACAGGCAGCGGAAGAAGTCCACCTGCCCACGGGTGCAGCGGTGGACGGCGATCATGTTCAGCACCACGATTAGGGCGTAGCTGTACAGCGTGCCTACCGGCGCGCCGCGAATGCCCATGTCCGGATTGCCCACCATCAGGTAGTTGGTGACGATCTTCAGCGCGCCGCCTGCCAGCAGCGTCCAGATGGGGATATTCTCCCGGCCGTTGGCCTGTAAAATGCCGTTGGTGGCCACCATCAGGCACACGAAGATGCTGGCGATGCCCAGCACCGTCAGGTGATAGGCGGCGGCTTGTGCCGTTTCCGGCACGGCGGGGTACAGCAGCTGTAGGATCGGCCCTGCCAGCACGCTGAGCCCCACCCCCATAGGCAGCGCCAGCAGCGCCGTGATCCGCAGAGCGGAGGCGGTCAGCCGTGCCGCCGCCGCGTCGTCGTGCCGTGTCCGGGCCTGAGAGATGGCGGGGATCAGCGACACCGTCAGCGGATAGATGAACGACGGCGGCAGCACGAACAGCGTCATGCCGAAGGTGTACTGGCCGTACAGCTCCGCGGCGGCCTCTGCCGACAGGCCCAGCCGGGCTTGCAGGGTGCCCAGCACCAGCGACTGATCCAGCAGCGTCATCAGGCTCATGGCACCGCCCGCCACCGTGATGGGCACGCCGATCCTCAGCAGCTGCCCCAGCGTGTCCCCTACCGGCTCCAGCGGCCCGCCGCTCTCTCTGGGACAGCGGCGCAGCGCCCACAAAAGGAACAGCAAGCCCAGCGCCGTGCCGCAGGTAACGCCCGCGATGGCTCCGGCAGCGCCGGTCTCCGGGGCAGCTCCCTTGCGCAGCAGAAAGGCGCACAGCCCCAGCCCCACCAGCAGCTTGCAGGCGGATTCGATGATCTGGCTGACGGCGGTGGGGGTCATGTTTCCCAGCCCCTGGGTATAGCCCCGGATGGCGGAGGTAAGACACACGCACAGCACCGACGGCGCCAGCACCCGGATCGCCGCTGCCGCCATGGGGTCGTGGAGCGCCCCGGCCATGGTCTGGGGCAGCAGGAACATCAGCGCCGAAAACACCAGTCCCACGACGCCCAGCAGCGCCAGCGCGCAGCGAAAAACGCGCCGGGCCTGACTGTGACGGCCCAGGGCCTCCGCCTGCGCCACCAGCCGCGAGGCCGCCAGCGGCAGTCCCGCCGTGGACAGCATCAGCAGCAGGTTATAGACGTTGTAGGCGGCGTAGAAGTGGGCCATGCCCTGACTGTCCAGCAGGTTGCCCAGTGGGATCTTGTACAGCGCCCCCAACACCTTGGTGACGGCCACAGCGCCGGCCAGAATGGCCGCGCCGCTCAAAAAACTCTGTCTGCGCGGCAATCCGCCACCTCCTTGCTTTGGGTAATGATAGGATATGCCAAGGCCCCCTTGTGTAAAGGGGGCTGTCGAGCGGAGCGAGACTGGGGGATTGTCAATTCCCGGACAACCCCTCCGTCAACGCTTCGCGTTGCCACCTCCCCTTACACAGGGGAGGCTTTGGAAGGGAACCCCTATTCCCCCAAATTCTCCAGCATCTCCCGGTGAAAGGCGGCGAACTTTTCCAGATCCGCCGCCACCTGCTCCTGCCGCTGGATGTACTCGGTGGGGTACTTGGGGTGGAAAACCCGGTCGATCCGGTCGTCCCGGCGGATATCCACCATTTTGGTGGAGCCGCCCGCGCCCAGCGACAGGATGCTGTGCAGCTCCTCCATGATGTAGATATTATATAGTCCCTCCGCGCCGGATATGCACCAGCCCACGTTCTCAAAGCTGCCGGACATGTACTTCTGGCGATAGAGATAGTAGGGGACGAACCCGGCGGCGCGCAGGGTGGGGTCAGCGTAGTCCAGCATTTCCGCCACGGCCTCAGCCGAGGGAATGGGGCTGCCCTCCAGCGTCAGGCGGCTGCCCTTTTTCAGCGCCAGCGTGTGGACGGTGATGTTGTCCGCCCCGCTTTTGATGCACTGATCCAGCGTTTTCCGGAAGCCCTCCGGCGTGTCGGCGGGCAGTCCGGCGATCAGATCCATGTTCACATGGGGGAACCCCATGGACGTGGCCAGCTCCATGGCGGCCAGAATGTCCGTCGCCGAGTGTCGGCGGCCGATGGCCCGCAGCACGTTGTCGTCCAGCGACTGGGGATTGACGCTGATGCGGTCGGCCCCGTGGTCGAGGAGCACCTGTAATTTCTCCCGGTCGATGGTGTCGGGGCGGCCCGCCTCGATGCAGTACTCCACCACGCCGCTGAGGTCAAAGCTGCGGTTCAGGTGGGTCAGCAGATGATCCATCTGCCTGGCGGACAGTGTGGTGGGCGTGCCGCCGCCCATGTAGAAGGACTTGATGCGCAGTCCGGTGTCCTGCACCATCCGGGCCGCCAGCGTGATCTCCCGCTCCAGCGCTTCCAGATACGGCTCCATCAGCTTGAAGGAGCGCTCCACCGCCTGGGACACAAAGCTGCAATAGGCGCATCGTGTGGGGCAGAAGGGGATGCCGATATACAGAGAGATGTCGTTGGGCTGGAGAGCCTCCTTGGCGGCGATGCCCGCCTGTGCCGCCTCGATACACATGCGGCGGCGGGGCGCGGATACCTGATAGGTGCGCTCCAGCTCACGGTCGGCCTGCCGGGGCGTCATGCCGCCGCGCAGCAGCCGGGCCGCCAGCTTGGCGGGCCGCACGCCCGTCAGGCTGCCCCACGCGGGGACGCGGCCCATGATCTCCACCGCCGCCTTGAAAAAGCTCATTTTCAGCGCCCGCTGCCGCAGTCCCTCCTGCTGATAGGGGGTCAGCGCGGGATCGATGCGCACGCGGGAAAGACCGCGGCCCTCCCGTCCCTGATAGCGGATGCGGGTGGTCGCGGTGGTGTAGGTGCTTCCCTCGGATAATTTGACCCAGGCGCAGTTTTCCTCCGCCGCGTCCGGGTCGTACACCGGACGCTCGGTGGGGAAAAAGGCCAACAGATCCTGTTCGATAGCGTAGCGGTCGTTGTGACCGGTAAAGATCAGCTTCATGCGTTCATGCCCTGCTTCATATAGGGATTGTACTTCCGCTCATAGTCCATGTCGGTGGCGGAGTCGTGGCCGGGATAGACGGTGTACTGCCCCTCCAGCCGGCCCAGACGGGCCAGCGATCGCAGCATGGCCCGGTAGTCGCCGCCGGGGAAGTCGCACCGGCCGCAGGAGCAGCGGAACAGCGTGTCGCCGGAGAAAATAACGCTCTGGCCCTCCACCAGCAGGCACACGGAGCCCTGAGAGTGGCCGGGGGTCTCCAGCACGTCCAGCGTCAGGCCGCCCACCGTCAGCTTGTCCCCCTCCTTGTAGTACCGCTGGTTCTTCTCGCCCAGCCGGGGGAACCGCAGCTCGCCGCCTGCGCCGTCCACGGCGTCGGCGCGGTGGATATAGACCGGCAGCTCCGGCCATTTTTCCAGCAGACCCGCCACGCCGGTGTAGTGGTCAAAGTGGCCGTGGGTCAGCAGGATCATGGTGGGGGTGCAGCCGGAGGAGGCGATCATGGCGGCGATCCGTTCCGGCTCGTCGCCGGGGTCGATGACGGCGCAGACCTTGGCTTCCTCGTCGCAGAGGATGTAGCAGTTGGTCATGATGGGGCCCACCATCAGAGACAGTACCTTCATGCAAGCGCCCTCCTTACAGCTGGTCGGTGTCCACCACCAGCGTCAGCGGGCCGTCGTTCAGGCTGTCCACCTGCATGTAGGCGCCGAACTCGCCGGTCTCGGTGTGGAAGCCCTTGGCGCGGCACAGCTCCACGAACTTCTCGTACAGGGGGATGGCCACATCAGGCCGCGCGGCGGCCAAAAATTCGGGGCGGCGGCCCTTCTTGCAGTTGCCATACAGGGTGAACTGGGAAACCACCAGCAGCTCACCCTTCACCTCGTCAAGGCCCCGGTTCATCTTGCCGTTTTCGTCCTCGAAGATGCGAAGGCCCGTCAGCTTGTCCGCCAGCTTGACGGCCTGGGCCTCGGTGTCCTCATGGGTGATGCCCAGCAGGATCAGGAAGCCCTCGCCGATCTGGCCATGTACTTTTCCGTCGATGGTGACGGAGGCGTGTTTCACGCGGGTCAATACAGCGCGCATAATTTGTTCTCCTTTATACAGATAGTATTCAATCGATGCGGGGGGGGGAATGCCGATATGCGAATAAGGTACAAAAATCAGTTGTAGGGGCGGACGACTCTGTCCGCCCTGACGGCGTAAGATAGTGCCTTCAAAATCAAGATAGATGCTACGGCAGCATAGCTGCCGAGATCGACACTAAAAACATGCCACCGGCATATTTTTTTAACGTGTCGACGTCGGCCCCTACGAAGCGCTTATCGAAGATTTTGCGCCAGCTACTTTTACCCCGCCGGCCGTGTCACCTTCATGACCCCTTGGATCTGCTCCAGACGGCTGGTGACGGTTTTCAGCTGCTCCCGGCCCGATACGGAGATGCCCAGATCCAGCAGGGCGAAGCCGTCCGGCGTAGACCGGGCGTTCAGGGACAGCACCCTCGTCTTGGTGGCCGACAGCACCGTGGACACGTCCACGATCAGGCTGATGCGATCCTTAGCCACCACCTGCAGCATGGTGTGGTATTCCTCGCTGGTCTTGTCGGCCCAGCTGACCCGGATCCAACGCCCCGCCTCGGCGGGATTGTCCCTGGAGCGCAGCACGTTGGGGCAGTCCGCCCGGTGCACCGACACGCCGTAGCCCCGGGTGATGAAGCCCACGATATCGTCTCCCGGCACGGGAGAGCAGCACTTGGAGAACTTCACCAGACAGTTGCTGAGACCCTCCACGATGATGCCGTGCTCGCCCTTCCGCTGGGGCACGGCGGGCCGCATCACCTCCGGCCCGCCACAGGCACCTCCGCCTGCCGCTCGGCCTGATGCTGGTGCAGGATACGCTGGATATCCTCCCGCAGTCGGCCGATGACCTTCAGCGCCGTCACGCCGCCGTAGCCGATGGCGGCGTACATATCGTCCACGGAGTTGAAGCTGAGCTTTTTCAGCACATTGGGCACGTTCTCGTCCGCCAGCAGCTCCTTCAGGGAGACACCGGTGCGCTTCAGCTCCGACTCGAAGCTCTGGCGGCCGTTGACGATGTTCTCGTCCCGCTTCTCCCGCTTGAACCACTGGCGGATTTTGCTGCGGGCGTTGCTGGAGCGGGCGATCTTGATCCAGTCGCGGCTGGGGCCGTGAGCGCTCTGGCTGGTGGAGACCTCCACCACGTCGCCGTTCTGCAGCCGGTGGTTCAGCGGCACGATGCGGCCGTTCACCTTGGCGGACACCATGTGGTTGCCCACGGCGGAATGGATGTTATAGGCAAAGTCGATGGGCGTGGCGCCGGCAGGCAGGTTGATCACGTCGCCGTTGGGGGTGAACACAAACACCTCGTCGGCGAACATGTCTACCTTCAGCGAATGGATGAAGTCCTCCGCGTCGGCGCCCTCCTGATTCTCCAGCAGGCGGCGCACCCACTCGTAGCGGCCCTCGTCGCCGCCGCCCTGTCCGTTCTGCTTGTACTTCCAGTGGGCGGCGATGCCGTATTCCGCCACCTCGTGCATCTCCTTGGTGCGAATCTGTACCTCAAAGGGGATGCCGCTCTCGCCCACCACCGTGGTGTGCAGGCTCTGGTACAAATTGGGCTTGGGGGTGCCGATATAGTCCTTGAACCGGCCCAGAATGGGCTTGAACAGGTCGTGAATGATGCCCAACACGTTATAGCAGTCCGCCACCGTGTCCACGATGACACGGAAGGCGAACAGGTCGAACACGTCGTCCAGACTCTTGTTCTGGGTGTACATCTTGCGGTAGATGGAATAGGGGTGCTTCATGCGGCCATACACGGTGGCCTCGATGCCCTCCTCCCGGAGCCGCGTCACGATCCGGTTGTGGACGGCGGACATGAACCCGTCGTACTCCGCCGCCTTCTCGTCCAGCGCCTCGGTGATCTCCCGGTAGCCCACCGGGTCGAGATATTTCAGACTGAGGTCCTCCAGCTCCCACTTCATCTTCTGCATGCCCAGCCGGTGGGCGATGGGCGCGTAGATCTCCATGGTCTCGAAGGATTTCTGCTTCTGCTTCTCCGGCGTCTGGTACTCCATGGTGCGCATGTTGTGGAGCCGGTCGGAGATTTTGATGAGGATGACGCGGATGTCCTTGCTCATGGCCATCAGCATCTTCCGCAGGTTCTCCATCTGCTCCTCCTCCTTGGAGGTGTAGTGGACGCGGGTCAGCTTGCTGACGCCCTCCACCAGATCGGCGATGGTGGGGGAAAACAGCTTGGCCAGCTGCTCGTGGGTAGCCTCGGTATCCTCAATGGTGTCGTGCAGCAGCGCCGCCACAATGGATTCGCTGTCCAGATGCAGCTCCTCCGCCACGATCTGAGCCACCGCCAGCGGGTGGGTCACAAAGGGCGAGCCGTCCTTGCGCAGCTGCGGGCCGTGCAGGTCCCGGGCAAACTCATAGGCCTGCCGGATCTGCTGGAAGTTGGCGGAGGGGTTATAGCCCCGCACGGTGTCCTCCAGATGCTGATACATGGCCTCGATATCTGCGGTCTTGCTCATTGGATGGCACCTCCTCCCCGTCCTGTGGTCTCTGCGTCGGCCAGACGCTGTATGTATACGGAATCCTCCAGATGGACTTTTTTATCCTTTCCCGCCAGATGCAGCGTCACGCTGTCGCCCTGCGCCGAAACGTCCAGCAGGCCCCGTTCCTGAAACACCGCCAGACAGAACGCGCCCCGCAGGAACGCGTCGGTCTTGCCCAGCGCCGCGCTCAGCGACCGCAGCAGCGGCAGATACGCCGTGTGCAGCCCGTCCTCCGGCACCAGATGCTCCAGCGCCCGCCATACGGTCACGTACTGCTCGCGGGTGGGCAGCATCCGCCGTGCATTCCTGGCGGACACTGTGCCGCCGCCGGTGCATTGCCGCACCAGCGCCAGCGACTCCTGCTCCCGGCTGCTGGCCAGCAGCGAGGGCCGGATATCCACCATTTGCAGCTGCATGGTGCGGTTGCCCCGGAATTCGTTGACCTGTAAATAGAAGGCCGCGTCCACCCGGTCGCCCTCGGCACAGCCGCAGGCGGAGGAGGTGGTGGAGAAGAAAATGCCGTCAAACTGAGCGCTTCCCTTGCCCAGCCGCAGCTTCAAATGCCGGTTCTGGCCCACGTTCTGCGTCCGCAGCAGCGTGGCGCCCATCAGGCAGAACAGGGGCCGGGCGTTGCCGCTGCCGTAGGGCTCCAGCGCGCTCAGCGCCTCCACCTCCTGTAACGTGACACGACCGGGCTGATGCAGCTCCATGTCGATCTCCAGCACCGATTCCGGCGCCTTGCCCACCCAGTACTCGGCGGCGTATTGGTTCATCCGCTCCCGAAAGGCGGGGATGTTGGCCTCGTCAATGGTAAAGCCCGCCGCCAGCTCGTGGCCGCCGAAGCCCAGCAGCAGGTCGGAGCAGCTCTCCAGCGCGGCGAACAGGTTGAAGCCGCCCCAGCTGCGGCAGGAGCCCTTGCCCACCCCGCCGTTGAGGTGGATCATAAAGCTGGGACGGGAGTATTTTTCACTGAGGCGCGAGGCCACGATGCCCACCACGCCCTGATGCCACGTGTCCGAGGCCAGCACCAGCGCCCGGCGTTCCTCCTCCGGCAGCTGCTCGATCATCTCCTCCGCCTGAGAGTAGATGGTCTGCTCCACGCACTGCCGCTCCCGGTTCAGGGCGCACAGCGCCTTGGCCAGCTCCTCCGCCTGGGCGGGATCCTGACACAGCAGCAGGTCGGCCGCCATGTCCGCCGCACCCATGCGGCCCGCCGCGTTGATGCGGGGCGCCAGCACGAAGCCGATCTGCACCGAGGAGATCTCCCGTCCGGCCAGACCAGCCTCCTTCAGCAGGGCGTGCAGCCCGATAAAGTCCGAGCGATCCAGCGTGGCAAGGCCCCGGGATACGATGGTGCGGTTCTCGCCGGTCATCTGCATCACGTCGGCCACGGTGCCCACCGCCGCCAGCGTGCAGTACCGGGAGAACAGAGCCTCCTCCCTGTCGGGGCCGCCCAGCGCCAGCACCAGCTTCAGCGCCACGCCGCACCCGGCCAGATGCTTGAAGGGATATTCGCAGTCGCCGCGCCGTGGATCCACCACCGCGCAGGCCACCGGCAGCGTCTCCTTGCACTCGTGGTGATCCGTCACCACCACATCCATGCCGATGGAGCGGGCAAAGGCCACCTCCTCCACGCCGGTGATGCCGCAGTCCACCGTCACCAGCAGCGTGGCGCCGCCCTTCCGCAGCCCCTCGATGGCGTCGCGGCTCAGGCCGTAGCCGTCCTCGATCCGGCGGGGAATGTAGTGCAGCACGTCGGCGCCCCGGCTTTTCAGATAGTCCACCATGATACACGTGGCGGTGATGCCGTCCACGTCATAGTCTCCAAAAATCGCGATTCTCTCTCCGGCGGCGACAGCCTGTGCGATCCGTTCCACGGCCTTGTCCATATCCCGCATCAGAAATGGGGAATAGGTCAGCGACGTTTCCTGTGTCAGGAATTCCGCCGCGTCCTCGGCGCATTCCACGCCGCGGCTCGCCAGCACGCCGGATACCAGGTAGGGATAGCCCGCGTCGGCCAGCCGTTCCGCTGCGGCGCTGTTTTCCTGCGCCACATGCCAGGACGGAAATTTCATGGTTCGCCCGCCTCCTTTCGTTTCCTTCTATAATAAGCTATAGTATAGCAAATATCCGGAAAAAGGTAAAGAAAAAATTCTCTCCCCCTATGGTTGCAATCCTTAACGCTATCCCGTATAATAAAAGTTGAAAACCATAGAATCGAGGAATCATCATGCGTCCTGACGGCAAGCGGGTCAAAGACCTTCCGCCCATTGTGGCGGCTATTCCCTATATCATGCCCAAGCGGTATGACGCCCAGAACACCATTACCGAGTATATTGACGAGGAGCTGATCAAGTCCTACATCCGGGAAAAGCGCCGTACCGGCGTCCGGATCAACCATATGGCCGTCATCATCGCCGCCTACTACCGGGCCGTGATGTATAACCCCAAGCTGAACTACTTCATCATGAACAGCAAGGTATACAAGCGGAACCACTTCTGCGTGTCCTTCGTGATCCTGAAGAAGCTGGCGGACGGACGGCCTGACGAAACGTCCCTGAAAATTTTCCTGACGCCGGAGGACACCGTGTTCTCCATCCAGCAGAAGATCACCGACGCCGTGTCCGCCAACGCCGCCACCGAGCAGAAGAACAATACCGACAAGTTCGCCCGGATGATGTTCTCCATCCCGCTGCTGCCCAAGATCGTCATCTGGCTGGCCTACCATCTGGATAAGCTGGGTCTGCTGCCCCGGAAGATCATCGACCTCAGCCCCTTCCATACCAGCATGTTCATCACCAATCTGGCCTCCATCAAGACCAGCTATATCCACCACCATTGCTACGAGTTCGGCACCACCAGCGTGTTTGTCTGCATGGGCAAGCCTGTGCCGGATTACATGAGCGGCAATCTCAACAAGAAGATCATGCCGCTGGGCGTGGTGATGGACGAGCGGATCTGCACCGGCTATGAATACGCCGCCTTCTGCAACGATTTCCGCAAGTTCCTCCGCAAGCCGGAGGAGCTGGAAACGCCCTATCAGGCGGAATAAAGCGGCGCCGCGTCCGCAACTGACGGATGTGCGGGCGGATTTGTGCGGTTTGGCATGATTTTTCGTTGAAATGTCCATTTGCGTTTCCGGTTTGCCCCGTGATATACTGGAAAAAAGGAGGCGAATGCCATGAAAGAATATGAGATCCTGATCGAAACGATAAATCCGTGCGGCGGAGAAGCACATGCCAAGCGGGAAATTATTGAAGCGAAAGCTGAAAGCCCGGAAGCCTATGTAAAAGCCAAAACACGCTACCCGGTGATCGACCATGTACAGGAGCCAGACGGCGACACGCGGATCGTTACGGGAGACGGCGCGGGCAGCATGGTAAGATATACCTTTACGGAGCTGTAAAAAGCATATAACAAAAGCGCCGCCTGAAAACATCAGGCGACCTGAGGGCGGCGTCTTTTATCGGGACAGGAAAAGGGAGGACTCGCGTCCTCCCTTTTCCCTACCATATAAACCACAAGGCGACAAATCGCCGGGGTATCGTGAAGATACGCCCGCCGTGCAATGCACCGGGCGGTTGTCATTTCATTATAACGAAAAACGTGGGAAAAGCAAACCGATATTTTCACAAAAAATAGCGGATGCTCTTGTACAAATCGTCAAAAGTTGCACAAAAACCGCTCCCGGAAGGCGCTCCGGAAGCGGTTTGGTGGGTTAGCGTTCCGGGTTCCAGTCGGAGGGCCCGCCGCCGAAGCGGTCGTCCGTGTGGAATTCCCCGTCGTCCCGGGGCGGCTGACAGCCCACGCCGGACATCTGCTTGATGGCCTGGAAGTAGCCGATATCCGTCTGCTGGATATAGGGCATGATCCAGATGCTCAGGATGCCCAGCGTCAGGCCGCACAGGATAATCCAGCCCAGAAAGCTGAGATCCAGCACAAACAGCTCCCACTTGTGGCCCCGTGTCTGGGCCTTGCTCATGTTCAGCGCCTCCATCACGCCCATCTCCGGATTCTCACACAGATTATACAGGGCGAAGCGATAGCGGTATCCAGCGATGATGCCGGGGATGATGAACAGCAGCGACCACAGGAACACGAAGATATACTGCACGATCTCCAGCAGGATGATCTTGCCCGCAAACAGGAATCCGTCAAACAGGGTGGTGTAAGGGGTGATAAGCCCCTTGCGGACGCTCATGGCGTACAGGATATAACCGGCGCTGAGCACCACCGCCACCAGTGATATCACGATGGAGACGAACCACACCGCCGGCGCCGGCAGGTGCAGGATGGGCTCCGTTCCCCGCAGATACACCGCCGCCTCCGGCATGTAATCCGCCAGATAGCCGTATACCTCCGCCTGAGGGCTGCCGGACACCAGATAGTCGATGCCGTCCAGCACCAGTCCGATGGCCAGATAGATCAGCGTGAACACATAGGCCGATTCCCTGGCGTTCTTGGTGATGGCCTTGGCCTCATATTTCAATTGTACCCGATCGAGCATAAGAAAAAGCTCCTTTCCATGGCTGCAATGACTTCCTTTTACTGGAAAGCCGCCGGAGACGCTCCGCCGCTTTCCTCAATATATTGTATCACGGGGAGGATGGGAACGCAAGACCAGAAAATTTGAGAGAAAATTGGGTTTAGTTACCGACAAAAAAGACAAATTTTCAGGAAGAATTCCCGCATAACACTGGACAACAGCGAGTTTTTGTTGTATGATAAAACGCAGTGTGAGGTGGTATCTCACCACCTGAAGTAGCCGATGGTGAAGATCAGGCGTGCGGACTTGGAACCCCCGCGCGTGTGATACTCACCATCAGATACGAATGCAGTAAGATGAGGTGAAGACAATGGCACAAGCTTTCTTTGGCGGCGTTCATCCCAATGACATGAAGGCCGCGACCAATGAAAAGGCCATCGAAAAGCTGGAAGCTCCGGCTGAGGTGGTCATCCCCATGTCTATGCACATCGGTGCGCCTTGCAAACCCATTGTTGCAGTGGGCGACAAGGTAAAAATTGGACAGAGGATCGGCGAACCCGGCGGATTCGTATCCGCCCCCATCCACGCCAGCGTGTCCGGCACGGTCAAGGCTGTGGAACCCCGCCCCTATTCCATGGGCGGCACCATGATGTCCGTGGTGATCGAGAACGATTTCCAGGACACCATCAGCGAAGACGTGAAGCCCGCGGCTGACCCCGAGAACCTGACGGGTGAGCAGCTGGTGGAGATCGTCAAGAACGCAGGCATCGTCGGCCAGGGCGGCGCTACCTTCCCCACCCACGTGAAGATCTCCTCCGCGCTGGGCAAGGTGGACTACGTCATCATCAACGCCGCCGAGTGCGAACCCTACATCACCGGTGACCACCGCACCTGCCTGGAGCGTCCCGATCAGGTCATCAAGGGCGCTACCGTGCTGGCCAAGTGCTTCGGTCTGGACAAGGTGTACATCGGTATCGAGGCCAACAAGCAGAACGCGGCCGACGTGCTGAACGCCAAGATCCAGGAGCTGAACGCTCCCGTGGTGGTGGAGGTGCTCCACACCCGTTACCCCCAGGGCGCTGAGAAGCAGCTGGTGCAGGCCGTGTCCGGCCGGCAGGTGCCCTCCGGCAAGCTGCCCGCCGATGCAGGCTGCTGCATCTTCAACCTGAACACCACCTGCGCCATCTACCGTGCTGTGTACGAGGGCATGCCCGTGGTCAGCAAGATCGTCACCGTGTCCGGCTCCGGCGTTATCGAGCCCAAGAATATCGAGTGCCCCATCGGCACCCCCATTTCCAAGCTGTTCGACGCCTGCGGCGGCCTGAAGGATGAGACCTATAAGCTCATCATGGGCGGCCCGATGATGGGTCTGGCCCAGTACAGCGTGGACGTGTCCGTCGGTAAGGGCACCGGCGCCATGCTGGCCTTTGCCGGTGAGGAGGAGAAGTACGAGGAGAATCCTCAGTGCATCCGCTGCGGCAAGTGCGTGGGCGTGTGCCCCATCCGTCTGGAGCCCGTGTTCATGTACAAATATCTGATGAAGGGCGACGTGGAGACGTGGCAGAATACGCTGCACGGCATGGACTGCATCGAGTGCGGCGCCTGCACCTACACCTGTCCCGCCCGCCTGCCTCTGACCCATGCGTTCCGTCTGGGCAAGCAGCAGGTCAATAACGCGAGAATGGCCGCCAAGGCCAAGGCGGAGGCCGAGGCAAAGGCCGCCGCTGAAAAGAAGGAGGCGTAAACCATGACTGATTACAAGAATCTGAAGCTGATCGCGTCCTCCTCCCCCCATATCCGTTCCAACGAGAACACCCGCTCCATCATGCTGGACGTGATCATCGCCATGCTGCCTGCGCTGGTCTGGGCCATCTATAACTTTGGCTTCAAGGCGCTGATCTCTGTGGCAGTGTCCGTTGTGGCCTGCCTGTTCTGGGAGTGGCTGTACCGCAAGCTGCTGAAGAAGCCCCAGGCCATCGGCGACCTGTCCGCCGTTGTCACCGGTATGCTGCTGGCCTTTGTGTGCCCGCCTGAGCTGCCCTGGTGGACGCTGGTCATCGGCGCGTTCTTCTCCATCGTTGTGGTCAAGCAGCTCTACGGCGGCATCGGCTGCAACTTCCTGAACCCCGCTCTGGCCGGCCGTGCCATTCTGCTGGCCAGCTATGCCACCGCTATGACTACCTGGACGCTGCCCTCCAGCAAGGTCGACACCGTGGTCTCCACCGCCACCCCCCTGCAGATCATGAAGGAAGGCACGGCGGAGAAGTTCACCGAGCTGACCACCAACTACTCCGTGGCGGACATGTTCATCGGCCGTATCGGCGGCTCTCTGGGCGAGGTTTCCGCTCTGGCGCTGCTGCTGGGCGGTGCGTGGCTGCTGATCCGCAAGGTCATCAGCTGGCACACCCCCGTGGCCTTCATCGGCACCGTGGCGATCCTGACCCTGATCTCCGCTCCCGCCGGCATCGACAACGTGCAGTACATGCTGTACAATGTGTTCGGCGGCGGCCTGATGCTGGGTGCCTTCTTCATGGCCACCGACTATGCCACCTCCCCCGTTACCAAGCCCGGCCAGCTGATCTTCGGCATCGGCTGCGGTCTGATCACCTGCTTCATCCGCCGCTTCGGTTCCTATCCCGAGGGCGTGTGCTACTCCATCCTGATCATGAACTGCACCACCTGGCTGCTGGATAAGTACATCCGTCCCACCATCTATGGTGCGGTCAAGAAAGAAAAGAAGGAGGCGGCTAAGTAATGAAAATCTCTGGTAAGTTTATTCTCAAGGTCGCCGGCACCCTGACTGTTATTTCTCTGGTTGTCGCCGCCCTGCTGGGTCTGGTCAACAATGTGACCGCCGACAAGATCGCCGAGATCGACGCCGAGAACACCCGCATCGCCATGAGCGCCGTCGTCGCCGAGGGCAGCGAGTTCACCGACAAGCTGGAGATCAGCCAGGACGTGATCGACGCCGCTGCCGCTCAGGGCGGCAAGGTGACCGAGCTGTACGGCGTTAAGACCGGCGGCGCGGACAACGGCTATGTCATGAAGGTCTCCGCCTCCGGTTCTCAGGGCACCATCGTCATGATGGTGGGCGTGGACGCCAACAAGGCCATCACCGGCATCTCCGTGGTCAGCCACGCCGAGACCTCCGGCATCGGCACAAAGGTCGTGGGCAACGAGCCCAACACCGCCGGTGTCCCCGTTCTGGATCAGTTCCAGGGCATGTCCGGCGCGGGCTCTCTGGTGGTAGGCAAGACCATCACCGCCATCTCCGGCGCCACCGTTTCCACCAAGGGCATCACCATGGGCGCTAACGCCGCTCTGGCTGCCGCGGAAGTTCTGGGCTAAGAAAGGAGGAGCTGCAATAATGAATTTCGGTAAGCAACTCAAGGAAGGCCTTATTACGCAGAACCCCGTGCTGGTGCAGGTGCTGGGCATGTGCTCCACCATGGCTATCACCACGTCGTTCTTCAACGGTCTGGGCATGGGCGTTTCCGTGCTGATCATCCTGACCCTCTCCAATATTTTCATCTCCCTGCTGCGCAAGATCATTCCCAATGAAGTGCGTATCGCCTGCTACATCGTGGTCATCGCCGGCTTCGTGACCTGCGTCGACCTGCTGCTGAAGGCATTCGTTCCCGCCCTGTCCAACTCTCTGGGCGTGTTTATCCCTCTGATCGTCGTGAACTGCATCATCCTGGGCCGTGCCGAGGGCTTCGCCTCCAAGAACGGCGTGGGCGCTTCCGCGGTGGACGGCATCTGCCAGGGCATCGGCTACACGCTGGTGCTGGTGGTCATGTGCGTGGTTCGTGAGTTCCTGGGCAGCGGCAAGTTCGGCGGCGGCCTGCTGGGCGGCGGCGCACTGGGCAGCGCTCCCGGCGTTGTCATCTTCCCCGAGGAATTCGGTATCAAGGTTCTGACGCTGCCGGTCGGCGGCTTCCTGACGCTGGGCGCACTGATCGCTGTGATGCAGTGGGCGCTGGCCAAGAGCGAAAAGAAAAAGGAGGCCAAGTAAGTTATGTCTATTACTACTTTGCTCGCCATTTCTCTTGGCGCTATTCTGACCAATAACTTTATTTTCTCCCAGTTCCTGGGTATCTGCCCCTTCCTGGGCGTGTCCAAGAAGATCGACACCGCCGTGGGTATGGGCGCCGCCGTGACCTTCGTTATGGGTCTGGCTTCCGCGTTCTGCTATCTGATCAATCTGGTGCTGGTGGCGCTGGGTCTGGAGTTCATGCAGACCGTGGCCTACATTCTGGTCATCGCCGGTCTGGTGCAGTTTGTGGAAATGTTCCTGAAGAAGAACATCCCCACCCTGTACACCGCGCTGGGCGTGTACCTGCCCCTTATCACCACCAACTGCGCCGTGCTGGGCGTGGCCCTGCTGAACACGCAGAATGACTACAACTTCATCGAGTCTGTGGTCTATGGTATCACCGGCGGTCTGGGCTTCCTGCTGGCCATCTTCCTGTTCGCGGCTGTCCGTGAGCAGCTGGAGATCTCCGGCGACAACCCCAAGGCCTTTGACGGCTTCCCCATCGCGCTGGTCACCGCCGGCCTGATGGCGCTGGCCTTCATGGGCTTCAGCGGCCTGAAGGTCTGGTAAGGAGGTAAGAGGAATATGAGTACTTTGATTTGGGCAATCGTTGTTCTGGGCGCTCTCGCTATTATCTTCGGCCTGATCCTGGCTGTTGCCGCCAAGGTCTTTGAGGTCGAGGTCGATCCCCGTCTGCCTGAGATCCAGGCATGTCTGGCCGGCGCCAACTGCGGCGGCTGCGGCTATCCGGGCTGCGGCGGCTGTGCCGAGGCCATTCTGGCCGGTAAGGCTCCTGTCACCGCCTGCGCTCCCGCCGGCCCCGAAAACGCCGCCAAGATCGCTGCCATCATGGGTATGGAGGCTCCCTCCGGCGACAAAATGGTGGCTCACGTGCTGTGCAACGGCGGCTGCAACGCCAAAGAGAACTTCGAGTATCGCGGCGTGAAGGACTGTCTGGCTGCCACCAAGGTCTGCGGCGGCGACGCCAAGGCCTGCAAATACGGCTGCTTCGGCTTCGGCTCCTGCGTGGCCGCCTGTAAGTTCGACGCCATCCATGTCGTCGACGGCGTTGCCGTTGTGGACAAGGAGAAGTGCACCAACTGCGGCGCCTGCCGCGCTGCCTGCCCCCACCACCTGATCGTGGAGGTTCCCTACAAGCAGAAGGTGTTCGTCAACTGCTCCAACAAGGACAAGGGCCCCGCTGTCACCAAGGTCTGCGCCAACAGCTGTATCGCCTGCGGCATGTGCGAGCGTACCTGTAAGTTCGACGCCATCCACGTGGAGAACAACGTGGCTGTCATCGACTACAGCAAGTGCAAGAACTGCACCATGTGCGCCAAGGCCTGCCCCCGCAACGCCATCGAGCCTATCCCCACTCCCGAGGAGAAGGAGAAGTTCAAGGCTGCGCAGAAGGCCGCTGCCGAGAAGAAGGCTGCCGCCGCCAAGGCTGCTAAGGAAGCAGAAGAGGCCGCCAAGGCTGAGGCTCCCAAGGCGGAGTAAGACCGCTATTTGCCACAAAAACCGGAACGGGTATGCATGCTTCATGCATACCCGTTCCGTCTCTGTTCCGCCATAAGCATTTCCGCATTTGGCCAGAAGCAAACAGAATTTCGCCCTAAAATCCGCAACATTTCCACAAAAAACAGGTTAACATAACTGCTGTGGAAAACGATGTGGAAAATGTGCAAAACCCTGTGGAGACAGGGCTTGCGGCGGTTGCGGCAATATTATTTTTTTTGCCCGCCTTTCAAACTTTTGCCGCAAAACCGCCGCCATAGCGCCGTCTTTCGACGGCAAGCCCCTTGCGCCGCCCCCAAAAATGCGGTACAATATATGGGATATTTTATGTTATGCGCTGAATCCTACAACCCTTGGAGGTTTCCCCTTTATGCCAAAGAAGAACGTATACAACGACGACAGTATCACCAGCCTGAAGGGCGCTGACCGTGTGCGGAAGCGCCCCGGCGTGATTTTCGGCTCCGACGGACTGGAGGGCTGCGAGCACGCGGTGTTTGAAATCCTCTCCAACTCCATCGACGAAGCCCGCGAGGGCCACGGCAGCCTCATCACCGTCACCCGCTTTCTGGACAAGTCCGTGCAGGTGGAGGACATGGGCCGCGGCTGCCCTGTGGACTGGAACGAGAAGGAGGGCCGCTACAACTGGGAGCTGGTGTTCTGCGAGCTGTACGCCGGCGGTAAGTACGACAACGAAAACAGCGAGAACTACGAGTTCTCCCTGGGTCTCAACGGCCTTGGCTCCTGCGCCACACAGTACGCCTCCCAATACATGGACGTTACCGTCTGGCGGGGCGGCAAGGAGTACACCCTGCATTTTGAAAAGGGCGAGAACATCGGCGGCCTTCAGGTGAAGGAGCTGACCGCCAACAAGAAGAAAACCGGCACCCGCATCCACTGGCTGCCGGATCTGGACGTGTTCACCGATATCGCCGTGCCGCTGGACTACTACCGGGACGCCATGAAGCGTCAGGCGGTGGTCAACGCCGGCGTCACCTTCCGCCTGCTGAACGAGACGGCGGCGGGCAAGTTCGACACCGAGGAGTTCCTCTACCCTCGGGGTATCGAGGACTACATCGCCGAGCTGGCGGGGGACGACGCCCTCACCGAGCCGGTGTTCTGGGAAGCCGAGCGCCGGGGCCGCGATCGCGCCGACAAGGCGGAGTATAAGGTGAAGCTCAGCGTGGCGCTGTGCTTCTCCAACCGGGTGTCCATCGTGGAGCACTATCACAACTCCAGCTTTCTGGAGCACGGCGGCAGCCCGGAAAAGGCCACCCGCCTGGCGCTGGTGGGCGCCATCGACAAGTACCTGCGGGAGAACAACAAGTACCTGAAATCCGAGGCCAAGATCACCTATCCCGACGTGCAGGACTGCCTGATTCTGGTCAGCAACAACTTCTCCACCCAGACCAGCTACGAGAACCAGACGAAAAAGGCCATCACCAACAAGTTCGTGCAGGACGCCATGGCGGAGTTCCTCCGCAGCCGTCTGGAGATTTATTTCATCGAGAATCACGACGCCGCCGAGAAGATCGCCGCTCAGGTGCTCATCAACAAGCGCAGCCGCGAGACGGCGGAAAAGACCCGCATCAACCAGAAGAAAAAGCTCACCGAGAAGATCGACATTGCCAACCGCGTCCAGAAGTTTGTGGACTGCCGCACCAAGGACGTGGAACGCCGCGAGCTGTACATCGTGGAGGGCGACTCCGCGCTGGGCGCTTGCAAGCAGTCCCGTGACGCGGAGTTTCAGGGTCTGATGCCCGTCCGTGGCAAGATCTTGAACTGCCTGAAGGCCGACTACCCCCGCATTTTCAAAAGCGACGTCATCACCGACCTCATGAAGGTGCTGGGCTGCGGCGTGGAGGTCTCCGGCAAGGCCGTGAAGGATCTGAACCAGTTCGATTTGAACAACCTCCGCTGGAATAAGGTGGTCATCTGCACCGATGGCGATGTGGACGGCTTCCAGATACGGACACTGATCCTGACCATGCTGTACCGCCTCTGCCCCACCCTGATCCGGGAGGGCAAGGTCTACATCGCCGAAACGCCCCTTTTCGAGATCACCTATAAGGACAAGACCGCGGAAAAGACGTGGTTCGCCTATTCTGAAAAGGAGAAGGCGGATATCCTCCGCTCGCTGGAGGGCAAAAAGGTGAAGATCGACCGCTCCAAGGGTCTTGGCGAAAACGACCCGGAGATGATGTGGCTGACCACCATGAACCCGGAGACACGCCGTCTCATCAAGGTGCTGCCCGATGACGTGGAGGAGACCGCCCGTGTCTTTGATCTCCTGCTGGGGGACAACCTCTCCGGCCGCAAGGAGTACATCGCCGAAAACGGCCACAAGTACATGGACATGATCGACGTGAGCTGAGAAAAGGCTTCGTCGGGGCGTTAAGAAAACATGCCGGTGGCATGTTTTTAGCCCCGATCTCGGCGGCTATGCCGCTGTAGCATCCATCAAATTTTGAAGGAACCATCTTGTACGCCTGCGCCGCTGCGCCTTGTCTTGACGCAAGATCCATCGCCTTTTGGCGTGTGCTTGCTCCGCACATTTCGTAGGGGGCGATGCCCACATCGCCCCGCCCGATATATGATGATACCTGCGGTAAATGGCGGGCCGATGTGGGCATCGGCCCCTACGCACCAAAAGCAACCCCCATCCCTTTTGGCAATGAAATCGTCAGATTTCATGCCAGTAAATAAGAAAGGAACCTGTTTCCTATGGCAAAAAAAACACCCTCCGACCGTACCGTCCACCGCCCGGCCGACCCCAATGTAATGGGTCTGCGGGGCGCGGTGGTGGATCAGCCCATCACCGCTACGCTGGACGAAAACTATATGCCCTACGCCATGAGCGTTATCGTCTCCCGTGCCATTCCGGAGATCGACGGCTTCAAGCCCGCTCACCGTAAGCTCCTGTACACCATGTACAAGATGGGGCTTCTCACCGGCAGCCGCACCAAGTCCGCCAACATCGTGGGCCAGACCATGCGCCTGAACCCCCACGGCGATCAGGCCATCTATGAGACCATGGTGCGTCTGGCCAAGGGCAACGAGGCCCTGCTGCACCCCTTTGTGGACAGCAAGGGCAACTTCGGCAAGGTCTACTCCCGCGACATGGCCTACGCCGCCAGCCGCTATACCGAGGCCAAGCTCTCCCCCATCTGCGCCGAGCTGTTCCGCGATCTGGACTGCGACGCCGTGGACTTTGTGGACAACTATGACAACACCATGAAGGAGCCGTCCCTGCTGCCCACCACCTTCCCCAACGTGCTGGTGTCCGCCAATCAGGGCATCGCTGTGGGCATGGCGTCCCAGATCTGCGGCTTCAATCTGGGTGAGGTGTGCGATACCACCATCGCCTACCTGAAAAACCCCGACCACGATATTTCCTCCACGCTGCTGGCGCCGGACTTCCCCACCGGCGGACAGATCCTGTGCGATGCGGACGAGCTGCGGGAGATCTACCGCACCGGCCGGGGCGGCGTGAAGATCCGCAGCCGCTACCGCTACGATAAAAAGGAGAATTTGATCGAGGTCTACGAGATCCCCTATTCCACCTCCATCGAGGCCATTCTGGACAAGGTGGCGGAGCTGGCGAAGGCCGGCAAGGTGAAGGAGATCAACGACATGCGGGACGAGAGCGACCTCAGCGGCCTGAAGCTGACCATCGACCTGAAGCGGGGCGTGGACCCGGATAAGCTGATGGCCAAGCTCTACCGCCTGACGCCCTTGCAGGACACCGTCAGCTGCAATTTCAACATCCTCATCGCCGGCCAGCCCCGCGTCCTGGGCGTGGGCGGCATTCTGGAGGAGTGGACGGCGTGGCGCACCGAGTGCGTCAAGCGCCGGGTGTTCTTCATCCTAAAGAAGAAGCAGGACAAGCTGCACCTGCTGCAAGGTCTGAAGCGCATCCTGCTGGACATTGACAAGGCCATCCGTACCATCCGGGAGACGGAGGAGGAGGCGGAGGTCATCCCTAATCTGATGATTGCCTTCGGCATCGATCAGGTGCAGGCGGAGTACGTGGCGGAGATCAAGCTGCGCAACATCAACAAGGAGTACATCCTCAAGCGGGTGGCGGAGACCGAGACCCTGGCCGACGAGATCGCCGACCTGGAGGACACCCTGGCCCGACCCCAGCGCATCCGCCGCATCATCATCGACGAGCTGACCGACGTGCGGAAGAAGTACGCCATCCCCCGCCATACCGAGATCGTCTACGGCCACGAGCTGCCCGAGGAGCCGGAGGAGGAGCCGGTGGACGACTATCCGGTGCATCTGTTCCTCAGTCGCGAGGGTTACTTCAAGAAGATCACCCCCCAGTCCCTCCGCATGTCCGGCGATCAGAAGTACAAGGAGGGCGACGGCCCCGCCCAGTATTTCGAGTCCACCAACGCCGCCGAGCTGCTGTTCTTCACCGACCGCCAGCAGGTCTATAAGGCCCGTGCCAGCGAGTTTGGCGAGACCAAGGCCTCGGCGCTGGGCGACTACCTGCCCGCCAAGCTGGGCATGGAGGACGGCGAGAACGTGATCTATCTGGCGCTGGCCGGGGATTACAGCGGCTTCATGCTGTTCTTCTTTGAGAACGGCAAGGCCGCCAAGGTGCCGCTGACCGCCTACGCCACCACCTCCAACCGCCGCCGTCTCACCGGCGCCTACAGCGATAAAGCGCCCCTGACGGCCATTCTGGCCATGAAGGAGGACGAGGAGCTGGCGCTCTACACCAACGAGCCCCGGTGCCTGCTGATGCATACCGCTTCCCTGTCCCCCAAGACCACCCGCGCCACACAGGGCGTGGCGGTCATGACCATCAAACCCAAGTACCATCTGGAGCGTGTCGTCCCCGTGGCGGAGACGGGCATCACCAATCCGGCCCGCTATCGCACCCGCACCATCCCCGCCGCCGGCGCGCTGGTAAAGCCGGAGGACAGCGACGAGAAGCAGATCACGCTGCTTTAACAGCTGGCATGGCGATCCGTGCTCTTGCCTCCCCTGTGTAAGGGGAGGTGGCAAAAATCTTTGATTTTTGACGGAGGGGTTGTCGGATAACGGACAATCCCCCAGTCAGCTTCGCTGACAGCCCCCTTTACACAAGGGGGCCTAACCCCACCCCCACCCCGCCGAAAAGGAGGCCACCCTCATGAAACGCCGTATCACCGCCCTTCTGCTGGCCCTCGCCATGGCCCTGACGCTGACAGGCTGCTCCCTGCTGGAGCGCAGCTACAGCAGCGTGGAGCGCTACAGCTCCTCCTATTACGAGAGCGAGGATCGCGACGTGCTCCAGCCGGAGACCTATCAGGAGCTGGTAAACGCCCTGCTGGTGCTGGTGGATCAGCACGCGGCGGAGGGCACCATCTGGCTCACCCCCGGCGATGATGAACTGACCCCGGAGCAGGCCATCGAGCAGGCCTGTCAGGAGGTACAGCGTGAGACTCCCATGGGAGCCTACGCCGTGGAGTACATTACCTACACCGTCTCGTCGGATAACCGCCCCTACAGCGAGATCAAGCTGGCGCTGGGCTATCGCCGCACCGAGGAGCAGGTCAAGAGCATCGTCCACGCCACCAGCATTTCCGCCCTGCACGCCCTGCTGACTGCTGCCGCCGAAACCAGCGCCGAGGAGCTGGTGGTGCAGGTGGGGTATTTTCAGGATCAGGCCCAGGAGGTGCGGGATATTGCTGTTCAGGTAGAGCAGGAGGTGCTGGGCGCAGAGGGGCCCACCTGGCAGGTGGAGTTCTACCCCAACGAGAGCGCCGCGGGAATTATAGAGATTTTGATGAAAAACTGAAAATGCGGGATTGACAAACGCCGATTCTTGTGCTACAATCAATCTTGCGTTTGCGGGCGTAGCTCATCTGGTAGAGCGCGACCTTGCCAAGGTCGAGGTAGCGAGTTCGAGCCTCGTCGCCCGCTCCAAAAAGAAACACCATCCGAAAGGATGGTGTTTCTTTTTGGAATGACGCGGGCCGAGGCTCGAACAGGGCACGAGCGAAGCGAGAAAAACGTGCCGGTGGCACGTTTTTAGGCCGTGGGAGAGTCCTTTCCGATTTCAGGCGCATTCTGTAGGGATGTGAATGAAATCGGAACATTTCCCCTGCAGTTGTTTTCAAAACCGTGCCGCACAGAAAAGCCCCGTATTGATTTCTGGGGCTTTCCCTACTTTTTAGGGTACAAATTGGCAACGGATTGGCAACGCGTCAGCAGCGTTTTCGCACAGCCATGCTTATTGATTTTCCTTCCGCTCGGAATAATACTCCGGCACGGGCGGGATCTGATTAATGGCATTCACGATCTCGTGCATGGTCTGCGGGAGCTTCAGGGGATTGACCTTCGGCAGGTCGCTGACCTCGATCTTGTCCTTGCCGAGCAATGTCTTGAGCGCCACGTTGACCATACGAATGTCGTACTGCCCCTGAAACAGCGGCGTGATAGGACGGTCAAGGTGCAGCATCCGGTAGACGGCGATCATCGCCGTGCGGACGGAGGTTTCCACGGTGAACACCACATCACCCTCCAGCTCCACGAACTGGCCGATGAACGCGAGGTTTCTGTTGCCCGCGGGAATGACCTCCGGGCGGTCTTTCAGCTTGCGGGGCATGAACTGGCTGGTGATATAGGGCATGACCGCGGGGATGGCGGTGATATGGGGCATGATCTCGTCGATCTTGTTCTCCAGACCGCAGTAATACAGGAACTCCCGCATGATCTCTTCGCCGGAGCACTGGGTCATGGGCTTTTTCACACAGGTGCCGCAGTTATTTGCGTGCAGGCCGTAGAACCACATGAACTGGACGTTTTCCGGCTGGTCAGGAGCCACGGGCTGGAGCGGCACATTGTACGCTGAACGATATTGCTTTGGAAGTCAGCAAACTGCTTCAGCTGGAAGCTCAGGAGTTGTTTGGTATCCGGTAAGCACTCGGTCAAACAACTTTTTCCAAAAACACAGGAAATCCTGCACCCCGGAGGCGCATAATGAATCGAGATCTGACAAAAGGCTCCGTCACCAAATCCATGCTGCTGTTCGCAATCCCCATGATTCTGGGCGACCTGCTCCAGCAGTGCTATAATATTGCCGACACCCTGATCGTCGGGCAGTTTCTTGGTCGCAATGCACTTGCGGCGGTGGGGTCGTCCTTTACCCTGATGACCTTCCTTACCTCCATCCTGCTTGGATTGTGCATGGGAAGCGGTGCGCTGTTTTCCATCCGCTTCGGCCAGCGGGACGAGACCGGTCTTTGCGAGGACATCTGCGCGTCCTTCTACTCCATCGCAGCCGCGACGGTGCTTCTGAACGTCATTGCTTACCTCTGTCTGGACGCACTTCGTGTATTTCTCCACGTCCCTGACGAGGTGTGGGGGGACATGCGCGCCTATCTGTTCGTGATTTTTATGGGAATTCCCGGGATTTTCCTGTACAATTTCTTTGCTTCTTTCCTGCGGTCGGTGGGAAATTCTGTGGTGCCGCTGGTATTTCTGGCCGTTTCCGCCATGGTGAATATCGTTCTGGATCTGTGGTTCATCATTGGGC
>ERZ834722.1013-NODE-1013-length-28736-cov-7.731983_pt1 | contig 28736 bp, 30 predicted proteins | sample MGYA00519576_ERZ834722 | MGnify/ENA primary metagenome ERZ834722 (study PRJEB31850, sample SAMEA3708759) | human gut metagenome | biome: human gut; feature: human-associated habitat; material: faeces | place: China | collected 2014 ...
ACAGTAATGTTATTATATACCTTTTCTTCGCCTTTGTCAAGTAAAGATGTTTTTCTTTATTAGGTCAATTTTTGGCTGTTCTGTACAAAAAATGATTGTTTATTGCTTTTTTAGCCTTTTTAAATATGTATTAAGGCTCGGACTGCTCTCCTTTCCGAGCCACTTGTTTATAAAGTTACTGTCGAACCGCCCTGATAACTCCGCAAGCTATTTTCATACCGGAATTTCCGCTTGGCTGAGTTGTAAAATCATCAGGACTTCCATGTATTATCATCGTTCTTCCAATTATTTCGTCAACGGAAAATCTGTTTGTCAGAAATATTGACACTGCTTTTCCGTTGTTGCCGAAAAGCAGAGGCAGGTCGCCCGAATGAAACGGATGAGGGCAATTATCCTTATCGAAATGCTTACCCGCATCTGCAAACGGATCTTCAGCATTGCCGGTACAGGACTCTCCGCCGTGTATGTGAAAACCGAATATCTCCTGACTGCACCTGTTTCCGGCATACGGCAGTCCGTTAACGTCCGCGTATACCAGTGTACCGTTTTTCATGGTGTAAAATCTGACAATTCCGTGTATATCGGGATATTTCCCGCTCCCTACCACTATCGCCGCAGCCTGCGGATTCATTTGTATAAGTGGCATGATACTGCAATTTATTCTGTTCATAGCACAATTTCCTCCTGAAAGGAGTATATGCCGCAGCCGCAAATAACGTTCATTTATATATGCAAAAAATGCCGCTCCTTTTATAAGGAATAACTTAGTGACCTGCGCACACACTAACCGTGAGGTGATTTAAATGGCAAAACAGGGCATGAAAAGACCTGATACAACTCACGCAAAGCTTAAAAATGAATGCTCACCTGTTCCCGAAATACAGGGGAAAGCCAAACACGGCAAGGTTCACGCGAATCCGATAATCGCGGGAACCTTCGGCTCGGAGCAAAAGGTGTGGCATAACAAGTCCTATTCTGAGGAAGTGCCGATCTCATCTGCTTATCCCGTTATCGACAACGACCTCGCCCGTGACAATATTGAAAATGACATTCCTGCATCTGATTTGCAGGACATTTAAAGTGGAGGCTCATTATGAACAACTTTGAAATGCCTGTCGGTCTCGGAATGGCGCTCGCGATGAATCCGAAAGCCATGGAGAAATTCTCCTCTCTGACAGAGAAAGAAAAATCGGACATCGTAAACGGCACTCATGCAATACGCTCGCGAAAAGAAATGCAGCAGTACGTCAGCAACATCATAAATTCATACTGAAAAAATCGCTAAATGCAAACGGAGCAGACAATATTTCTGCTCCGTTTGTTTTAATTTTTCACTTTAAATGTTTACCCCGGTTGCCGTTTATAGGTGTGTTTCCTAACCTCACCTTGCAATATCATAAATCCATAAAACGCTCTGCCGAACTGTTTAAATCCGACACTTCTACTCGATATGCCAGCCCTCTGCCTGCTCGCGTATCTCAGTGAAGCGCTTGTAAATACCGTTTTTGCGTATCAGTTCCTCATGAGTACCTGCCTCGGCGATCCTTCCGTCATCTACTACAAGTATCTGGTCTGCGTTATGGATCGTAGCCAGTCTGTGAGCGATAGTAATGATACTCTTGCCCTTGGTAAGTTCAGAGATAGGGTGCTGGATAAGGTGCTCGTTTTCAGGGTCAATGCTTGCCGTAGCTTCATCAAGAATGATTACAGGAGCATTTTTGAGGATCGCACGGCAATGGAAATGCGCTGTTTTTCGCCGCCCGAAAGCGTACCGCCGCCCTCTCCTATCACTGTATCATAACCGTTCGGCAGAGCCATTATAAAGTCGTGGCAGCACGCTTTCTTTGCCGCCTCTATCATCTCCTCCTCGGTAGCGTCAGGCTTGCCAAAGCAGATATTGGCGCGAATGGTATCGTTAAACAGATAAACATTCTGGAACACCATTGAAATATTTGACAGCAGGCTGTCACAAGTGAACTCGTGCAGATCGTGACCGCCTACCGTAATGCTGCCCGACTGCGGATCGTAGAATCGCGCTATCAAACTGCAAATGGTGGTTTTTCCCGAACCTGACGGGCCGACTATTGCAGTTGAAGTCTTTTCAGGTATACTGAAGCTGACATTTTTCAGTATCTTGCGCGAATCATAGCCGAAGTCAACGTTTCTGAACTCAATATTATAATTTGAGAGACGGATATCCCTGCCGTCAGCGTCAATGAAGTTCTCGCCTTTCAGCGCGTCAAGCTGATCCATAGCGTCATCTATTACGCCAGGGGTATGCGCACTATTGCTTATCGGCTCAAGGCTCGCGAAAATACTGAAAGAGAAGAAAACAAACATCAGCATCATGGAAAAATTCATATCGCCGCGCATACATTGCAGTGCCGCCGCCATTGCAAGACCAATGCCGCCGCATTTGAGTGCAAGCAGGTGCAGAGCGTTTCCCGGAATATATCCCCACTCTATTTTCAGGTGGATCTTTTTGCTGCCGCGAACTGCATTTGTTACGGATTCCATTGACGCACCTGTTTTGCCGAAAGACTTAACTACCGCAAGTCCGCGCGCATATTCTATCACTGCACCGGTCATATCGCGGTTAAAAGCGACCGTGAATTTTCCTGCATTGTCATAGCCCACATAGCTCCCGATATCCGCAATGCTCATGTCACGCTCCTTTATCAGCAGTTCCGTCGCCTGATTCATGCGGTAATTCGTGAGCCAAGCACCTATCGCCTCACCATATACCGAACGGAAACAGCTTTTCATTGCCGTCATCGGAATATTGAACCGCCGCGAAAGCTCCTCCTGCGTAAAATTCTCCGAAATGTGCCCAATAAGGAATTGTCGTATCGCCTTGACCTTTTCCACCTGTGTCCGATAAAAATACGGGCGTTCAGTATCCTCCTCGGGAACATTCATCGCGTAAAGGTACAGCAGCAGTTCAAGAATCTTCACTTTAAAATACGAAATGCGTATCTTTTCCGGCACACGGTACATCTCGCCGAAAATATGCTCGGCTTCGTCAGCGCCGTGCAGTACGCGCGGATAGCTGCCGAGTGAAAATCGCGAAATTATCTTTTCGGGCGCGGCAGGAAAATCCCTTATCTCGTCCGACAGCGACCGCTTTATGATGTCAAGGTCAAAAGCGACCGTAAGTCCGTGATAGTAACAGGAGGGAAAATTAAATGTTCCTGTATGCTCTTTCCGCAGGTCAAGCTTCATGCCTCCTGTGGCAGTATATCCCACCATTCCGTCACCTGCGGTGTATTCCATGCGTCCCTCGCGGCAATGGTCAATGGCAAGTATTCGCCTATCCGCAACATAACGGCTGTTATACCGCTCCATGTGAAAATCATTGAAACTCCGCATAACGCCGGCAAAAACTTCATAGGCAGTCATCGTTCCATCGCCGGTTTCATTGCGGAACTGCCATACCGAACAGCCGTCACTCTGTGCAAGCAGGATTGCTCCCTCGCTTTCAAATGTTTTCGATCGATCCATAAGCAAAACCTCTCTCCAAAGGGAAACTTCCGGCACTGCCGCCAAGCTGTGAGCTGCATTTGTACGGCATTGCCTTTATCCATTACACAGTATATCATTCTGAAACTTTGCTGTCTATACCGAACGGTCGGTACTTTACTTATCGGACAACTATTTTTTCACCGACAGTTATTGAAGAACGAGTCTTTTGTGTTAAAAGAGGAAAGATCACACAACGTCTCAGAATTTCTCCTTCAGTATATCCGCAAATTCTTCTATATAATACCCCGAATTATCCTTTCGCCAAAAGGCGCAGTAGGTTTTGGTGAAAGGTTCGGAGTTTCTCACTAAGGGGATTCGGCTAACCGCGGTATCAAACCACTTTTGCTCGCCGATAACGTCAACGGGCATATACCCCTGCCCTGTTACGATTTTCAGTCTTGCCTCCTGCACCGAACCTGCAAAAATATAATCACCTTTCAGTCCAACGATCTTCTCGTAGTACCGCCGTTCTTCCTCATGCGAATTTTCATTTGCAACAAGAATGCAGGGAATGTTTTTCAGTTCTTCTGTTTCGACCACGTTTAATCTGCTCAGAGGATTCCTCGTTGAAATTTCTATATATGCCGTGCTTTGGGAGAGTATAACATTGTTATATGCTCCCGAAAATGCTCGGCGCTGGTCATTAAGCACAAGGTCAACCGCGTCATTTTCAAGAGCCTCATACAATTTCTCATGACTTCCGATAGTTATCTGTATATCCACAGTGGGATATTTCTGAGAAAATTCCGCTGCCCCTCTGAAAGTTCGCTGCCGTAGTATCCCTCGTAATATCCAAGCCGCAGAACAGCTCCGCTGTCATCGGCTATACGCCGTGTTTCCCTTATCATTCGGCTGACATCTTCGGTTATCACAAGGCTTTTACGATAAAAGTGCTCCCCTGCCTTGGTCAGACTGGAAGTTCTGTTGTGTCTGTCCAAAAGCTTTACGCCAAGCTCGTTCTCAAGCTTTTTGATCTGCTGTGAAATTGCAGATTGCGAAATACAGCACTTCTCGGCTGCAAGATAAAAGTTTCCGCTCTCAACCACTGACTGAAAATACTCGATTTGTTTAAACAGCATATCACCACTCCTTTTCTTCTATTATACATTGATCAGTAAAACTTATCAATAGCTTTAGAAAAAAGAATTGATTGATAATTGCACTAATGCTATAATAAAGTCACAAACAAAAAGGAGCTGATATCCATGAGTAAGAATCTGATAATTTACTATTCCCGAAAAGGCGAAAATTACGTCAACGGCAGGATCGAAAAACTTTCCAAGGGCAATACGGAGATTTGCGCCGAATTCATTCAGAAAGCCGTCGGCGGCGAACTGTTTGAAGTGGAGACCGAATCGGAATATTCGGCAGATTATCACATCTGCACAGAGGAAGCAAGAGCGGAATTTGACAGCAACTCCCGCCCAAAGCTGAAAAACTGTCTTAACAGTATTGCTGAGTATGAAAACATTTTCATTTGTGGCCCATGCTGGTGGGGAACGTACCCCATGGCTGTATTTTCGCTTATCGAAAAGCTTGACTTCAACGGCAAAAATTTTCTGCCACTGATGACGCATGAGGGCAGCGGTCTGGGAAGTTCTGTAAGAGACCTGAAAAAAATCTGTAAAGGCGCAAACGTAAAAACCGATCTCGCCGTTCACGGTGCAGACGCACTAAAATCTGAAAAAGCAGTATCAAACTGGGCTAAGGAAAGCCTGAGCAAATAAGGAGGAATGCGGTCATGAAAAAGGTTTGGCTTATTACAGGAGTTTCAAGCGGATTTGGCTACGAAATGACAAAACAGCTTTTGAAAAATGGCGATACCGTAGTCGGTACGGTCAGAAATACGAAAAAAGTCAAAGATTTTATTGAAAGGTTTCCAAATACCTTTGACTGCAAAATTCTTGACGTTACTGATATGAAAGCTGTTGAACAGACAGTCCGCGACAGCTTTGAAAAGCACGGCAAAATCGACGTAGTAGTCAGCAATGCAGGCTACGGACTATTCGGCTGTGTGGAGGAACTGAGTGACGAAGAAATTGATCACATCATTGCAACAAATCTCGTAGGCTCGATAGCACTTCTCAAGATCGCTGTACCTTATATGAGGAAACAGGGCGGCGGCAGACTTATCCAGATGTCGTCATACGGCGGTCAGGTCGCTTATGCGGCAAACTCCATGTACCACGCTACAAAATTCGGCATTGAGGGCTTTTGCGAATCGCTTGCGCAGGAAGTCGCACAATTCAACATCGGTGTTACAATTGTTGAACCGGGCGGAGCAAGAACAGAATTCCGTTACGACAGCGCCAAGGTCGCAAAGCTCATGCTAGAATATGAGAGCTGTCACGGCTTTTTGAATATGCTTGATCCCGCAAACGGATTAGCTCCCGGAGATCCTGCCAAAATGGCACAGCGCATTATCGAAAGCACAGAGAAAACGCCCGCACCGCTCCGAATGGTGCTCGGCTCTCAGGCATTGAGCGCGACCATTCAAAGACTCAGCGAGCGTATTGCTGACTATGAAACTCAAAAGGAACTTGCTGCGTCAACCGATATTGCGGAGTAACATCTCTGAACCTGTTCACATAGAGTGGACAGATTCTTATCTTTTCCACTCTTTCACAACTCTCCTCATACGGCGCTCGATATCTATCCGAGCGGCACGGCACTCCTTCGGGTACTTCTTCGCGGCACTGAATGCTATCCTCATAAACAGCCCTGAACCGACAGGGAACATTGTTTTCAGCATACCCTCAGGGAAAATAAAGTGTGTTCCGTGCGTGTATATCGCAAATTCCGCCTTACAGTTGTGTGGCTTTTCCGCAAGACGGCTTTTCATGCGGCGGATATACCTTGCCGTTTCCCACAGCACATCGTCCTCTGCACCGACAACAAGCATTCTGCCGCGGATATTCTCTATCTTGATAAATTCATCTTCGGTGATCGGGTGTGCAGCTTCGGAATCATTAAAAATCTTTCTTGAAGCGATCATGCTTTTTGTTTCCTTGCTTTCCGCCTCTATGATATGCCAGTACTGAGGGTGTTCATAGAAGAAAGGCATATACGGCAGAGGTTTGCCCTTATAGGAAAAAGTGGATTCTCCTTTGATAGGCCACTCCTTACAGCCGTCGCGCTTGCCCTGCATAAAGCCCTGCCATACGAAATCGCTGGGAGTCATAGCAATGGTAAGCGTAATGTCCGGAAAGAAAGATGCCGCCGTAAGAGCAAGCGTACCTGTGGTGGACGCTCCTGCAATGCCGATCTTTTGGTTTCCGTGTGTTTTCAGCCAATTAACCGCGGTCTCGATTCGTTCAAGCGGATAGTTGTGGTGTCCGTAGTCCTTTTTTCCGGGAGACATGGTCATCACATTCACTCCAAGCTTTAAGATCCACTTTACTGCTGAACGAGCCACATAGTCCTCGGGATCGTCACCAAGCATAGTAATAATGGCACAGTCCGAACCGTTTTTGCAAGTCCAATAAGCCCCGTAAAATCCGTCTTTGTCAACATCAAAATGAATGTGTTTCATATTCTACCTCCAGATTGCAATCGTATATTTTGCGCAGTATTCTGCAAGTTGCCGTTAGATAAAGCTAACTTATCTGTCTATATTTTATCACAAACCGTTCCGTTTTTCAATAGGGGCACAAAACTTTTTACATTATGGCAATACAATATGCCGAAAAAGTCTTTTACCTGATAACGTGATCCTAAAGGCAGAGCCTTTGACGGAGCGCGGGGCAAAGCTCCTAAAACAACTTCATAAGCAAAATAACCTGTCCGCGCAAAAGCAGACAGGTTATTTCTATCAGAGTTTCCAGTCAACAGTCTCTTTCTTGCCGCAGATAAAATCCGCGTATATTCCCGGTTGAGCTGCCAGTTCTTCATGTCTGCCCTGCTGAACGATACGACCGTGGTCTATGACAAGTATCTTATCGGCATGGCGGACTGTTTTAAGGCGGTGAGCAATAATAATTATTGTCTTGTTGCGCGTAAGAGCCTCGACAGCTTTTTGCAAACGGTCCTCATTTCCGGATCAACATTTGCCGTTGCCTCGTCCAGAATAACGCTCGGAGCATTTTTTAGCATTGCTCTTGCGATCGAAATCCTCTGTTTTTCGCCGCCTGAAAGACTGCTTCCGCCCTCTCCTATCACGGTGTCGTAGCCGTTCGGCAGCGAATTGATAAAGTCATCACATCAAGCAGCCTTTGCCGCATTGACTACCTGCTCATGCGTTGCGTTCGGACTGCCGAATTTAATGTTGTTCTCTATCGTATCCGCAAAAAGGTATACATTCTGGAATACCACGCTTATCTGATCCATGAGCGATTCCAGTGTGTAATCACGCACATCACTGCCGCCTATCTTCACACTTCCGCTGTTAACGTCCCAAAAACGCGCGATAAGATTGCAGAAAGTGGTTTTTCCGCTGCCTGACGGGCCGATTATAGCAGTAGTGGTCTTGTCAGGCAAAGTCACGGAAATATCATGAAGGATAGTTTTCTGCTCGTATGAAAAGCTTACATGGTCGAATACGATATCATGCTTCTTCGGACTAAGGTCTTTGCCGTTTTCGTCCATACAGGGCATATTCTCTGTTTCTATCGTCCTGTCAATAGACGCTGCCGTAAGTCTGAGCATAGAAACTCGAAACTCCCATACCTAACGCCTTTATCTGGTTAAACACAAGGAACGACATAACGAGCGTCATTAAAGCGTTCGCAAGGCTCATTTCTCCGTTTTTCCAAAGCATTACGGCTGCAAACATCATACCGACGCCTGCAATTTGCAGAAAAGCTTCCTGCAAAGCAGTATACGGAGTGAGAACCTGCTCAACTTCCTGATTGCTGCGGCAGTTGTACTCAAGAGCATTTTTCAGCTTTTTTCTCCTTTTCCCATAAGATTAAAGGACTTGATAACGCTCATGCCCTGAATCGTTTCGAGAACAGCTTCAACGAGAGCAGTCTGTGACTTCTGTGTATTTTCGGCAATTGCAACAGATTTCTTTCCCATTGCGGATACTGCGCATAAATAGAGCAGAATACCTGCCGTAACGATAAGTCCTATCCGCCAGTCAAAAATGAGTATAACTATTGTAAATACCGCTGTTGAGATAAGTCCGCCAAGAATATTTACCAGCACCATTGGAACCATTCCCTCAATGCCGCCGATAACGGTAGTGCAAACGCCCGAAAGCTGTCCAAGACTGTTTTGATTGAAGAATCCCACAGGCACACTCTTTAAGCGGTCAGCGATGGAGATCCGGCGGTCTGCTGCCATGAAATAGCCTGCGTGAGTTTGCAGCATTTTCGATATACTTACAGTTATCGCACCGCCGAAAACTGCGACCAATTCAAACGCCAAAGCAAGCCAAGCTGTTTTTCCGCCTTTCTCCCCTTCTGTCAGCGCAGACACAACAAAATAAATTGCAGCCACCTGAAACATTTGCAGCACAGCGTTCAGAAAACCGACTGCGACCGATTTGTTTATATTTTTTGTTTCATTTCCGGCAAAGCGCCAGATCTTGCGAAATGATTCGATCATTCTGCGTCACCATCCTTTGCTTCGATATGAGCCTGCCACATTTCGTGGTAAAGTCCGCAGGTATCAAGCAGCTCTTTGTGTTTTCCCTGTGCCTCGATCCGTCCGTCATTGACAAGCGAACCGTGAGCCAAACTGAAGTAGCGTGAGCATTTGCGCAGGGAAAAACGCATAAGCCAATGACATACCAAGCTGGCTGCGCTTCATCCAATCGTAGTAATACTGTGCATTCGCGCGAACTTTATCTATCAATCGCGAATACGAATTTTTCCCTGATTGAAAGCCTTTATCACCTCTATGCCGTTTATATACTCTATCATGGTACTGCTCATCTCGCCTGTCGCTTTCACCGCACCCTCGTAGTCCTTGGCGTAGTTTTCCATTACTGTCATCATAAAGACGAACGCTATCGGAAATACCGCAAGTGACAAAAGAGCAAGCCGCCAGTCCAGTACGAAAAGATAAATCACTGTCAGAGCAGGAGCAGCAATATTTGCCGTCATTTCGGGGAAAAGGTGTGCGAGCGTTGTTTCCATGCTGTCCACCTGATCGACGATTATCTCTTTCAATTTGCCGCTTGAAGTGTCCATCACCGTTCCGAGCGGCAGATGCGGCAGCTTTTCCAGCAGTTTCTCGCGAATAGTTTTGAGTATGCGTAACGTTGCCTTGTGAGAAACTCCGAGAGCACTGTTATAAAGCAGAGTACAGGCAAGAAATCCGACAAGTGCCGCTGTCAGCCACGGTATGTATGCGGAAAATCCCATTTTGCCGCGAATGAGCAAAACAATTATCTTCGCCGCTGAAAAATACGGTATCATGCCGCACGTCACGCCGACAACCGCAAGAACGACCGCTGCAATAAGCTTGCCGTGTTCCTGCTTTCCCAACTCCCAGATCTGCCCAACCGGGCTTTGCTTTTTCATAAAATGATATCTCCTGTGAATTAGTGGATACTAACCGCCGGATTGTTGAAAAGGCTGACGTTTCCGAAAGCCTGTTCGTACTTATGATTTACCTCCCGAGCCGAAAATTGCCAGAAAACCTGTGCGGTGATAACGACTAAGCAGCTCGATATACTTTTCCGCCTCTGAATGGCTCATGCCATGACGAATTATCTCAAAAATACTCTCGAACCGAGATGTCGTGACGATATGGAGCAGTTTTTCCGTAAGAGCGTCACCGCATTTTTCGGGATAACCCACAGTCTCCATGTATTTATAGGTATATTCCACCTCGATACGCACCAGTTCGTCAACAAAATTGTGGAACCTTGTGCCGTAAGACGCGTCTAAAAGCAGGCGGATTTCGTCGAGATTCTCGTACATACAGTCCACCAGTTCCGCTGTTCCGCCGTCGGAATATTCTGGCATCTGAGCCGCCTGTTCATCGGGTGACATCTGATGAAATCTCTCCTGAATTTTAAGAAAGCGCTCCACCATTTCGTTCAGCACAGGCTCAACGATTGCGGAAAACAGTCCCTCTTTATCTCCAAAACGAACATATATCGAGTTCGTGCTCGTTCCTGCGGCGGAGGCTATAGTACGCAGAGAGGCGTCAACATAGCCCTTTTCCAGAAACTCCTGCTTTGCCGCAGCGATAATCTTCTCCGATACGCCTTCAATTTGTTTCGCCATAATTTTCCGCTCCTAATTCATAACGATGTTTCATAACATCGTTTTTATTATATAACACTAACTTTTAAATGTCAATACCAAAATATAAAAATTCTTTGAAAATTGTTCGCAGGATTTTTAAAATCAAAAAAAGCGGTGCTCCGCGATATGCGAAACACCACTTTATTCACTATTATAAATTCATAAACATCTCGTGCAGCCTTAAATCATCTGTCAGTTCGGGATGAAATGCAAAGCCAAGCTGTTTCTTATAACGTACAGCCGTGATCTTATCATCTGTTGTGTTGAGGATCTCAACATCGTCCGATAAAACCTTTTTGATAAACGGCGCGCGTATGAATCTCATGCAGAAATCCGACACTTCACCGATATTTCCCGATGCTGAGAAACTGCCGAGCTGTCGTCCGTATGCGTTTCTGCATACTTCAACGGGAAGTGTGCCAAACACGCTCTCGTCACCGTTTGTTATAGTCTGCGCAAGGAGTATCAATCCGGCACAGGTTCCCATAACGGGAACATCGCTTTCAATGAGCTTTTTCAGAGGTCCAAACAATTCAAGCTCATTGAGCAGCTTTCTCTGAACGGTGCTTTCGCCGCCCGGGAAGATCAGACGGTCAATGCTGTCATCAATATCCGAACGATTGCGTATGAACCTGTATTCCGCACCAAGCTTGTCAAGACAGTCTCCGTGCTCGCGGAACGCTCCCTGTACCGCTAAAATGCCAACAGCCATTACTTGCCTCTTTCTGCCATAAGGAGAGCAATCTCCTGCTCATTTATGCCGACCATAGCTTCGCCGAGATTTTCAGAAAGCTTTGCAAGCATATTGGAATCATCGTAATTTGTAACAGCCTTTACGATAGCCTGAGCGCGCTTTTCGGGATCTCCCGACTTGAAAATACCGGAGCCTACAAAGACGCCTTCTGCGCCAAGCTGCATCATGAGAGCAGCGTCAGCAGGAGTTGCAACGCCGCCTGCCGCAAAGTTTACTACGGGGAGCTTGTGATTATCGTGAACGAACTTAACGAGTTCAACCGAAACCTGAAGGCGCTTAGCCTCCTCAAAGAGTTCGTCCTCGCGCTTTGAAACGATCTGTGATATCTCGCTCTGTATCATGCGCATATGTCTGACAGCCTGAACTACGTCACCTGTACCGGGTTCGCCCTTGGTACGAATCATGGAAGCACCCTCTGAAATTCTTCTCAGAGCCTCGCCGAGATTCTTTGCGCCGCAAACAAAAGGAACGCGGAACTTTGTTTTATCAATATGATAAACATCATCAGCAGGCGAAAGAACTTCGCTCTCGTCAATGTAATCTATCTCTATTGCCTCAAGTATCTGAGCCTCAGCGAAGTGACCGATCCTGCACTTTGCCATTACAGGAATACTTACTGCCTCCTGAATTCCCTTTATCATTGCAGGGTCGCTCATTCTTGAAACTCCGCCTGCTGCACGGATATCGGCAGGAATACGCTCAAGAGCCATAACTGCGCAGGCACCTGCTGCCTCGGCAATTTTAGCCTGTTCGGGAGTTGTAACGTCCATGATAACTCCGCCCTTTAACATCTGGGCAAGTTCCTTATTAAGCTGATAGCGATCATTATTCATAATAAAAACCTCCGTTTTGAATACGATTATTGACAGTAAATCGGTTTTACTCGTTGACTTTCTGATATGTTTATAGTATAATTCAAATGTGACCATGTTTCAATATTCAAAATATGTTTTTTCAATAAGGCCAGAATGGAGTATTTTATGTTGACTTACGAAATAGATAAGACCAGTATTGAACCTTTATATGTTCAGATATACAAAAAAATTAAAAATTCCATTGAGTGCGGAACTATAAAATCTGGCGAAAAACTGCCATCAAAGCGAAGTTTTGCCGCGCAGCTCGGTCTGAGCATAATAACAGTAGAAAATGCATATAACCAGCTTATTGCCGAGGGGTATATAAGGTCAGTTCCCAAAAAGGGATACTTTGCGGAGACTGTCGTTAAAAGCGTCCACCTTGCGGAAACTCCCGAACACATCGCCAAAGACAGCGTATCCGATGAAAAGTCCTCCGAAAATGAAATGTTTCCGTTTGCCGTATGGGCAAAGCTGATGCGCGAGGAGCTTTCGGGTAATCAGCGTAATCTGCTCACAAAGCCGCCCTTTGAGGGCGTTTACGAACTGAGATACGCAATATCGGAGCACCTGAAGCAATTTCGCAATATAACCGCCTGTCCCGAACAGATAATAATAGGCGCGGGCGCGGAGTATCTCTATATGCTGATGAATATTCTCTTTGGGAACAGCTACATTTTCGCCGTGGAAGAACCCGGATACTCCAAAATTGCCGAAATATACGCGAACTACGGGATAAAGTGCGAGAGAATCCCCGTAATGACGGACGGGATAGACGTTTCGTATCTGAAAGAACTTAAAACCGACATTATACATATTTCCCCCTCACACCACTTTCCTACCGGAGCGATCACTTCCGTTGGCAAAAGGTACGCTCTCCTTGAGTGGGCAAGCCAATCCCCAGACCGCTTCATAATCGAGGACGACTATGACAGCGAGTTTCGTCTTTCCGGCAAGCCTATCCCCTCCATGTACAGCATAGACGTAATGGACAAGGTAATATACATGAACACTTTCAGCAAAAGCCTTGCGTCCACGATAAGAATAAGCTATATGGTTCTTCCGCCGTCGCTTTTGCATAAATTCAGAGAAAAACTCGGATTCTGCTCATGCCCCGTTTCGACCTTCGAGCAGTACACTCTCGCTCGATTTATCAGCGAGAAATACTTTGAAAAGCACATCAACCGAATGCGTGTACATTATAAAACGTGCCGCAGTCAGCTTTTTGAAAGAATGAAGGATCACAGTATTTTTAACAATTCAAGTATTTCGGGCGAAAACTCGGGACTGCACTGCGTTGTAAAATTCGAGACCGACCTTTCTGACGAAGAATTGCTCGAAAAAGTCACACAACTCGGATTCAAGGCGGCAATGATGAAAAAATACTATCACAATACCGTACAAAAGAATATGCACACGCTGGTTTTCTTTTATTAACACAAAAATACCGCACCCGGAGCAATGCTCGCGAAGCCCTGCTCTGAAGCATAGCGATAAAGGTGTTTGCTCCGACTCGCGCACAAATATCGTTGCTGCCGCAGAACTCTACCAAACATTTTGCCGCATCGGTTATCGCGTCTATCTTTTCCATTTCTCCCAAAGCTGAAAAATTCTTCTCAAACAGGCATATCTGAAGTCCTACAACATAAAGATCCGTCTTATCCGCAGAGCAAAACGCTTTTTTAAGTCCCTTTTCGTTCAGTATACCTGTCAGAGTATCACGCTGTTCGGCAATATTCTGACATTGCATCATATATTGTATATCGTTTTTCATGCGCAGAAATTCAAGAGTATTTGAAAGTGCTTTCATCAGGTTGCGGAAAACATGATCGTATGTATCAGGACTGTCAAAGCGCAGAACAATAACGCCAAGCTCTCTGTTACCGAAAAACAGCGGACTGAAATAATAAGGCGCGGCAGATCCACCAAAAACAGCCGAAAATCGATTCTTATTGAACATAAGTGTGTCATCATAAGTAAGCAGCTCGTACCTTATCATGTTTTCGCTGTTCGGTTCTTCATTATACCAATTCTCGTAAAGGCACATATAAAGCTTATCCACATTGCGTATCATGAACCTGAATTCCCGACAGCAGGCAGCAAATTCATTTACGTTTCTGCATTCGGTAAACCTGTGCTCAAACTGACAGAACAGGTTGAGAAAGTCATAGTCGGATCTTATCCTTATCTCGGCAATTTCCTTCCTTATGTCGTTATTGTCAGCGCCGCAGGTATTGCCATAAATAAAGCGTCCCCTCGGAGCGAAAAAGTCCCCGTATTCACCCGTTTCAAGCTTTTCTCTGAGCAGTCTCACCGCCTGCCTGCCGAGTTCCCTTCGATTTCGCTGATAGGTTGTGAGCAGAGGGTCGTGATCGCGGCGTTCGTGTATATACTCGTAGCCCGTAATGGTGAGTTTTTCGGGAATCTTCACATCATGTTCCATAATTCCGTATGCCATATAGTCGTTGCAGCAAATTACCGCCTGTGGGAAAGCAATCTCTCCGCTGATATATTTTTCAGCCTGCAAACGTCCGGAATTAAACCAGAAATCGCCAAAAAACGCCTTATTATCATCAAATGGTATGCCGTGCTTTTCAAGTGACTCACGATAACCCTCCACACGCTTGACAGACGCGTCTATGAAATCATACCCCGAAAGAATATGAATGTCCGTGAACCCGTGAACCTCTATGAGATGATCGGTGATCTCCTCAACATCCTGCCTGTCGCTCGTATTTATAAAGTGAAAGTCAGGGAGCACAAAATCCGGCAGCGGCGTTCCTACCGCAACCACGGGTATGTCTGCTTTTTCCGCAAGTCTGCTGATAACGCATTTCTGCACGTCCGAATTAGGTCGTGTTGACACTAAGCCTAACAACGCATCTTTTCGGCAAAATTTCACGCATCCTGCGTTAAAAAGTCTTGACAGGCGACAGCCTGCCTGCGACTTTTTGCCTTGTCTACGTAAAATTTATGCTCGAAAATCTGCATATTATCTTAGTGTCAACACTCCCTAATAATTGACTCGGATATCAGGATAAAGCCGTCAAATTCATCTGACGATATCATGTCAGATATGCGGTTCTCGGTTATCAGCACTTCATCGGTCTCGATAGGATTATAAATGTTTGAGATCACGGCGATATCTATGTTAAACTCCTGTGCCGTTTCGATTATCCCTAAAAGTATCTCTCACTGCTCAATATCAGCGACCTGTGCCGCAATAACACCGTAAATCGGTCTGTTTTTCATTTTGCGCCCTCGAATTAAAATTTGCTTGCGGGAATAAACCTGCATTCCGCACGAATATTTTCTTAATTTATTATATTATAAGCTGCAATTAATATTTGTCAACGAAATTCTTCGTTTTGTCCACCTCGAATGCGCTTTATGAGTTGACCCTTTTTGAAAAATACATTATAATATAATCACAAAAACGGAAAACCCTCAGGCATATTCTTATGAATAATGATAGGAGGAAACCTTATGCGGCTTAAAAAAATGTGTACGGCACTGCTTTCGGGAATAATAGCATTCGGCGCGATGGCAGTTCCGCTGCCAAATGGAACGGGGTTATTTTCCATTAAGAATATTGCTGTCACAGCCGAGGCTGCGAGTGCGATGCGTAGACCCTGCGACCCAGATCACCCCATGCTGATCGTACACATCGATACATGGAATACCGCCGACCCCGCAAAAATTATTGCAACGATCCCGGAGGACATCAAACCCTACTGTGTATTCAACATTTCCATGTCGATAAACTGGAGCAACGACAAGCACGAGTGGCTCATGACACAGGACGGATACGAGCTTGCAAAATCATGGCTCAAAACCTGCTCTGACGAGGGCGTATGGTGCATGGTTCAGCCTGCGAGCGGCGGACAGTGCCACTTCCCCGACTATGACTCATCGGGAAATATCGTGAATTTCCCGAACAAGGGCGAATTCACCGCTCATGCCGATGATGACTACGAAAACACCATTTACGCCGAATTTTTCCGCGATTACCCCGGATTTATCGGCTTTAACTACAGCGAGCAGTTCTGGGGATTTGAATCAAGCGACTTCCCCGTAACGCCCATTCAGCGCTATCAGCATTTTGCAAAGCTGCTGAAACTCTGCAACAAATACGGCGGATACCTCAACATCAACTGGTGCGCAAACCAATGGAGCGCGCCGCTTAATCCCGTGGCAATGCTCAAACGCTGTCCCGAGTGGAAAACAGCCTGCGAACAGTACTCAGATAATTTGCAGCTTGAAGAAAAATACACTCAGGGAAGCTTTATCGAGGACGTTGAAAGTGAAGTTTTAGGCGCTTACCTTTCAGGATACTGCGGTAATTTCGGCGTTCGCTATGATGAAACGGGCTGGACAGACCGTTCCGAGGACGATAAGCCTCTCTCCACCAAAGACCAGTATCGTCCTATTACGGGACTGCCCATCCATGCCGAGAGAATGCTGCTCAACGGTGCGACCATTATCGACGGTCCGGAGCTTATCTGGTCGGACGACTTCGGCGAAACATGGGGCGGCATAAAGGACAGCGAGGGCTACTCCTGCCGCAACTGGTACACAAAAGACCAGTACGTTAATCCAACGCTTAATTTTTTCAGCAAGATAGCAGACGGAACTTACCGTATCCCCACACGTCAGGAAGTCATCGACCGTACTCAGTTTGTCGTGATTCAGGACAATTCGAGCGGAGATGACCACAACAAGTACAGCACCTACGCTACTCTATTTGAGGGATTGTACCGTATGCCCGGAGACGGAAACCTCAAGGACAACACAAATCTCTTCAAATCCACAGGACGCTACCCTACTATACCAACTGTTTACGCTCTCAAAGACGACACCGCAAAGACTTTCAAGTATCAATTAAAGCAGTCACAGCTCCCGTCCCGCTGGAGCACCATTTCTGCCAAGCAGGACGAATTCAACAAGGTATTTTCATCTGATGCAGCCTCTAACTGCTATGTCGGAAGATACAACAACACATGGGTAACATATAATAATAACAAAAACGGAGCAAACTGCGGCGGACTTCTTGATCTGAAGTACAACACCTGCAAGACGCTCGATGTGAATTTCAATGCATACGGAAACGCTATTATAAATGAGTACAGCGACCACATTGATATTTACACCAATAACTTCGACAACAAGGCGCAGACAACTCTCAAAACCGACACATTCAAAGTAAACGGCTGCTCATCAAAGCCGATATATACCGCAACAGATACGGGACGCAATCAGGCTCAGTCCGAGATAACCGAGAGCTACTCCAACGGAACATACACTCTCACGGTAAAGCACAACGGCCCTGTCGATATCACTATCAATTGCAGCGGAAATGAAACAGGCAGAGCGTCCAACTACAATATCGCTTCTGTAAAGAGCATTGCTCAGCCTTCGTTCTATACAGGCACAAGACAGTACGAGGGCGAATTCTTCGACATAAAGAACGCAGAGGGTTATGTACAGAATGCCTGCGGCAGCGGTGTTACCGGAATTCAGGGACAGGGTTTCCTGAAATTCGGACAGAACGCAAGTGCAGCCGCAAAGGATACCGTAAAAACTCAGAAGGCAGGCGAATTCAAGCTAAACCTGCGCTATTCCTCGACTTCGGACATCAATAACGTTGATCTGTATGTAAACGGTTCAAAGGTCGAAACAATGAAGCTGAGCAATACAAACGGCTACAGCAACTGGAAGAATTACTCAAAGAACATCACTCTCAAGGAGGGCGAAAACAAAATCGAATTCAAGGCAAATGCAGCTCTCCCCTCATCGCTCTATATTGACAATTTCACGGTAGACGGCGATTTCGGTGAAGGCGGTCAAACCGGCGACCCTGAGCCGATAAACGGCAAGCTCATCAAAAACCTCGTTGTAAAAGACAAGGATAATGCCTCCGACTGGTCTATCGGCTATGATTTCGGTGAAGGCAGCACGGTTTACGGCGACCGCACTTTCGTATGCACATCAAGCTGTGGTTTTGCAGACGGTACAGAGTACATCAAAACTGCCTGCGATTCAAAGCTCTGCACCGATGGCCTTGCAGAGTTTGAAGCTGCTGAGGATATGTATGTCTATGTGGCAATAGACAACAGAATACCTGCCGACGCTGTTCCGTGGCTGAGTAGCTGGACAAAAACAAACGCGTCGATAAGCGTTTCAAATGACGTTATATTCACTCTGTTCCAAAAGCAGGTCAAATCCGGAGAGAAAGTAACTCTCGGTACAAACGGCGGTCTTGGCGAATCCGCGAATTACATCGTATTTGCTTCTGCTTCTCTGCCAATCGTAAAGGGTGATGTCAATGCAGACGGGATCTTCAACATTGCTGACGCTGTATTGCTCCAGAAGTGGATACTCGCTGTACCCAACACTGTTTTTGCAGACTGGAAAGCAGGAGATCTTTGCGAGGACAACAGGCTCAACTCCCTTGATTTAAGCATTATGAGAAAAATGCTTATCGAAACAACAAGCCGAATGACACCCGATGAATATATGGCTCAGGTTGCCTCAAAGGTCGTGGAATTTGAAGCCAATGGCGCAGTTGATGAAAAATCAGACACACAATACGGAACTTTTGAAAAAGTGACCTTTACTTCTGCCGTTTGCGGCGGAAGAAGCAAGAGCTTCAACGTTCTGCTCCCTGCAAATTATGACAAGAACAAGAAGTATCCCGTGCTCTACACACTTCACGGCTATTGGGGCGATGAGGACGCTCTCCTCGATAAGGGAGACGCTTCCCTGAAACTTCGTCAGATAATAGGCAATGCAATTGCTGACGGAGAGGCTGAGGAGATGATAGTTGTATTCCCTGATATTTATGCAAGTGATTCGCAGGACAAGTGCGATGGACTGAATGACAAGAACAATAAAGCCTACGACAACTTTATAAACGAATTGACCAAAGAGATCATGCCGTATATGGAGCAGAACTATTCTGTTAAAACAGGACGCGACAATACTGCTATTACGGGATTTTCAATGGGCGGCAGAGAGTCGCTGTACATCGGATTTTCAAGGCCTGATCTGTTCGGTTATGTGGGAGCAATGTGCCCTGCTCCCGGACTGACGACCGACCTTATCAAAGAGGACGATCTGAAATTTAACGGTCAGTCACCGTATCTGCTCATGGTCAGCGCAGGCTCAAACGACCAGATAGTATGGTCAACTCCCTCAGGCTACCACGATACAATGAATAAAAACGGCACAACTCACATATGGCACTATGTAACTGACGGCGATCACGGCGGAAAGACTATCCGTCCGCATATGTACAATTTCGTCAGAAACATTTTTAAAGCGTAAACTTTACAGCAGTTATCTTCTGCACATATGATGACCGCTGTAAATATATTACAGTATTCCTTGAACCCTTTGTAAGAGGGCAGTCAGAACGGCAGTTCTATCTTCCTAATAAGAGGACGGAACTGCCGTTTCGCAGTACAATTGAATATTCCGGAATAATCCGGCATTGAAATTCAGACATAAACAAGCCGCAGAGAATGAACTCTGCGGCTTGTTTCAGCATCAATATAAGCGTAAACAATTGATTACTATACATATATAACATCATAGTAAGTTATTATCGAATTCAAATGGCAAACGAACAAATACCAAAATGGCAGTATGCAAGGTATTAGCAAAATTCGGCATTTTCTTTTCTTCTTTTTTAGCTTCAAGTAAAATATGAATGTAAATATCGTCAATGCAATTGTTATTCCAAAAATCTGAAGCGGCACAAGATAATTGCGCTCAAAAAGAATATACTCATTAGTTAAATCCACAACTATCGATCCGTCTATTGTGGAGTCAAAATAAAACACCAACCAAAATACCCAGCATAACGCCGACAAAGCAATAACTGCCACAATAATAGTAAAAGCAATTTTCTTTTTATTCATTTTCTTCGCTCCTCATTTACTAAAATTCCCGCCAATTATGCCCATAACTTCGCGAACTTACATCAATCTCGCGCTTACGACAAATGAAGCATATTAAGAAGAAGCAGCCAGCTCGTTCCGTAGTAAACAACAACTGCGACCAGATCGTTTACCGTTGTTATCATCGGGCCGGACGCAACCGCAGGATCTACCTTTATCTTCTTGAAGAACAGCGGTATGAGAGTTCCGACAGCACTCGACACTATCATTGCGAGGACAAGAGAAACTCCGATACAGCCAGATACCGCAAAGGAAAATACAGCGGTTCTGCCCTTGAAGCAAAGTATGTATATTCCCACAAAAACAAACGACAGAAGACCGATTATCAGACCGTTGAAAAATCCTACCCGTATCTCTTTAATAACGAGTTTGAACTTCTGCCCTGCCGAAAGTTCCTCATCAGTAAGAACCCGGATAGTGACCGCAAGCGACTGCGTGCCGACATTTCCGGCCATGTCAAGGATAAGGGACTGGAACGCCATGATAAGCGTAAGCTGAGCGATTACCTTTTCAAATGCGCCGACCACTGTTGAAACGACCATGCCCAAGCCTAAGAGTACGAGCAGCCACGGCAGGCGCTTTTTCACGCTATTTTTCAGCGGCTCATTAAGATCCTCCTCGGAAGCAAGACCTGCGAGTTTTGCGTAATCGTCACCCATTTCCTCGTCCACAGCTTCGATAATATTCTGCGAGGTGATAACGCCTAAGAACTTATTCGCGTCATCGAGTACAGGCACGATACCCTCCGAGTAATCCTTGAGCTTTTCGATACAGTCGGAGATCTGCTCATTTGCGTAAACATAAGGGAACGACGTTGCAGTAAGACTGCTGAGTTCAACATCGCTTCTCGCGGTAATCAGGTCTTTCAGATCAATTGCACCGCAGAACACGTTATTGCTGTCAACGACAAACAAAGTGGAAATATTATCATTTTTCTCAGCCTGACGCACAAGCTCATTCATAGCCTGTTTTACAGACATACTGTCGCTTATTATTATGCAGTTTGTCGTCATTCTGCTGCCTATTTCCTCATCATCAAAGGAAGCGATAAGCCTTATTTCACTGCGAACTTCCGGCTCAATAGCGTCAATGATAAGTCCGCGCTTTTCCTTGTCTATCTCGGAAAGGATATTAACAGCCGTATCGGTATCGAGTTCGGAAACGACAGCCGCAGCCTTTCTCATATCCATTTCATTAAGATATGTTCCTGCTTCCTTTTCGTCAAGATACTCGAATATTTCGGCAAGCATATCGAGACTGCAAACACGATAGAACTTTTTACGTTCCTGTATCGTCAGCATTTTTATCGTGTCCGCGATATCGTTTCCGTGATAATCGTCAAGATGATTCATCATTATTTTGGGCGAATCATTGCTCTTGATGATAGCTATTATCTCCTCAGAATAGTTTGATCTTGCTGCATTTTCATTGAATTCAGTTACCGAATCCATAACCTTGTTCTTCATTGCAAAGCCCTCCGTTTCGTTAATTCAGAAGCATAGCTCCTTTATGGCGAAGAGGGACATCGGGGTAAAAAAATACCCGTACATGACGGATCACATACGGGTAGGAATATCACATCACAGCGAACTCAGCGGCAACGCAAAAAGAGCCGGTTCGGCTGAGGAGTAATATTTCGATAAATGCCCGTTTGACCCGCAATAATCGCCGTTTGCCACTTTTATTCACCTCGTATTTCAAAAAATCTAAGATCAGGAAATTATTCCCCACTAACATTTTTATTATACCAGGTTGGCGGAAATGTGTCAATATTTCCGCAGACATTACAATAAATTTTTACATATTCGTAAATAGTTTGCAACACTCATATGACTTGAAAAATTAATCGATATGTGATATAATGAATGCGAGATTTGCAGAAATATGTAAAAAGCGGTCATTGCAGGAATCTACCGTCAGCGGCAAACTATACTGAAAATCAACATATATTTCCTATGCGGACAGGTTCTAATCTTCTGAAAGGAGTTTAATTAAGACTTTCCCGATCCGGTATGTTTTAATTACACATAAAAACAATGCAGACAAAAAAATTCGATACGCAGGTGCAGTTCATAAAATACAAGGTTCTTTGCGAGGTTGCAAAACAGGCTTGGCAAGGTACTCTGCTTGAAAACGTACTTGACATACCCAAGATAATAGTCCCCGGTAAAAAGCCGACTATCCGCTGCTGTGTATACAAGGAACGCGCCGTACTTGCAGAGCGCGTAAAGCTTGCAATGGGAGGAAATCCCAACAATCCCAACATCATCGAAGTTATAGACATAGCCTGTGACGAATGTCCTGCGGGCGGATATGTTGTAACAGATTCATGCAGAGGCTGTATCGCCCACAGATGTGAAAATGCTTGTCCGCGCGGAGCAATTTCCTTTGACGAGCATCACGTTGCACATATTAATAAGGAGAGATGTGTTGAATGCGGTAAATGCGCAAGTGTTTGCCCGTACTCTGCCATTGCAAACCGTAAGCGTCCCTGCCAGAACGCCTGCAAGATAAAGGCTATCTCAATAAATGAGGAGCAGGCGGCAGCTATAGACAATGATAAGTGCATTGCCTGCGGTGCGTGTGTATATCAATGTCCGTTCGGAGCAATTACCGATAAGTCGTTCATTCTTGACACGATCGAACTGCTCAAAAACAATGACAAACATCAGGTTTACGCGATCGTTGCGCCGTCTATATCGAGCCAGTTCACCTACGCAAAACTCGGACAGGTCATAACAGGACTCAAAGAGCTTGGTTTCTACAATGTAGTTGAAGCGGCTCTTGGTGCGGACATGGTGGCACAGGCGGAATCGCTCGAACTGACAATGAAGGGATTCCTTACCAGCTCATGCTGTCCCGCATTTGTAAACTACATCAGAAAAGCTTTTCCCGAGCTGAAAGATCACGTATCTCACAACCTTTCGCCAATGGCAGCCATTTCGCGCTACATTAAGGAAACTAACGCAAATGCAAAGATCGTTTTTGTCGGCCCTTGTACGGCAAAGAAAGCCGAGATCCAGCAGGACTTCGTTAAGCCCTGGGTAGATGCAGTGATCACATTCGAGGAATTGCAGGCGCTTTTCGACAGCAAGAACATCGACCTTACAACTCTTGAGGAGGGCTTGCTCGACAACGCTTCCTACTTCGGACGCATATTTGCGCACTGCGGCGGACTCGCAGATGCGGTGGCTCAGGGACTCAAGGAACAGGGATTCGAGGACTTTGAGTTAAAGGCTTGCAGTTGCGACGGGATCGAAGCCTGCCGCACAGCTCTTATGAAGAAAAAGCGAGGCATTCTCGATGCAAACTTCATCGAGGGCATGGCGTGCAACGGAGGCTGTATCGGAGGTGCAGGCTGTCTTACTCACGGCGAAAAGAATAAAGCCAAGGTGGACGCATACGGCAGGCTTGCAATTGAAAAAACGATAAGCGATGCGGTAAACGTTCTTGATTCGATAAAATAACTTCTTCAAATGTCGGAATTTCGCTGTATTGTGTCAAAATCAGTTGACATCTGTCTGTTTTCGTGCTATAATTTATTGTTACTATTTTTATGAACGGAGTGCTTAAATGGACAAATTAAACGAGATCGTCAGCAAGATCGACGGATTTGTCTGGGGACTGCCTCTGATTCTGCTTATAATTACCTGCGGAATCATTCTTTCCATAAGGATCGGCTTTCTCCAGATACACAAACTGAAACTTTCCCTGAAGTATATGCTCAAAAATGAAGACGAGGGTCACGGTGACGTTTCAAGTATCGGTGCGCTGTGCACCGCTCTTTCCGCGACAGTCGGAACCGGAAACATCGTCGGAGTCGCTACTGCAATAGCGGCAGGCGGTCCCGGTGCTTTATTCTGGATGGAAATCGCGGCTTTCTTCGGAATGGCTACGAAATACTCCGAGGGTCTGCTCGCAATAAAATACCGCAAGGTCGACAGCGAGGGACACATTCTCGGCGGCCCGTTCTACTACATTGAGGACGGTCTGGGCAAGAACTGGAAATGGCTCGGCAAGCTGTTTGCAGTTTTCGGAATGTTCGTAGGTCTTATGGGTATTGGTACGTTTACGCAGATAAACGGTATTACATCGGCTGCAAACGGATTCTTTGACAAGTCTCCCACAACGACTATTTTCGGCAGAGAATATACATACACAACTATCATTGTCGGACTTATCGTAACAGTTCTCGTTGCATTCATCGTAATCGGAGGGATCAAGAGGATCGCTTCTGTTTCGCAGGTAGTCGTTCCTGTGATGATACTCATTTACCTTGCTTGCTGCATCATCATTATTTTCAGCAACATCACAAAGATCCCTGACGCTATTGTCACAGTTGTAAAGAGCGCATTCGGCATAAGACCTGCTATTGGCGGTATTGTCGGTACTGCGATGATAAGCGCAATGCGAAACGGCGTTGCAAGAGGTATTTTCTCCAACGAGGCAGGTCTCGGTTCAGCACCTATCGCAGCGGCTGCCGCTAAAACCAAAGAACCCGTAAGACAGGGACTTGTAACAATGACCGGTACATTCATTGACACCATTATCGTTTGTACAATGACCGGACTTTCAATAGTTATGGCAGGAAGCTATAAAAAAGAGAGTCTTGAGGGTGTTCAGATAACTACGGACGCTTTCTGCGAAGGACTTCCCTTCCCTGAAAAATTCTCGGCATTTCTCCTCATGATATGTCTTGCTTTCTTCGCGTTCACTACGATACTCGGCTGGAATTACTACTCCGAAAGATGTCTTTCTTACCTCACCGGCTCAAACAAGATCGCGACCATTGTTTTCCGCTGGCTCTATGTCGCAGCAGTTTTCATCGGTCCTTACCTTACCGTTGAGGCTGTATGGAACATCGCCGATATTTTCAACGGACTCATGGCTCTGCCGAACGTAATTGCGCTGATCGCGCTGTCAGGTGTTGTTGCTCGGGAAACAAAGGAATTTTTCAGCCGCTACAACAAAAAAGACGGAATAATTGCCGAAAAGGAAGAAGTTCCCACAAAATAAACAAAAATTTACAGCAGCCGAAAGGCTGCTTTTTTTGTACTATTATAATGTATATAAGCCATACTATACTTATCAGTCATCAGCGTGCAGAAGTCTGAATCGGCTGCGATCAAATTCTATCAGTCCCTCATCGCGCAGTTTTCCAAGCTCGTTTGACATTGCGCTGCGGTCAACCGAAAGAAAATCCGCAAGCTGCTGGCGGTTTAACGGTATCACAAAGCTGTCGCTGCCTTGTTTCTGCGACTGCTCGGACAGATAAGACATAAGCTTTTCGCGCGTTGAGCGATTCGCCATGTGCCCGAGTTTCTGTACAAGCTTGCGGTTTTTATCGGAAATCGCATAGAATAGATTTTCAATTACCATATTATGGAATTTGCACGATGATGAGCAGGTGGTCAGAATTCGCCTGACATCAAAGAGCATTATAGTGCTGTCCTCGATTGCTATTACATTGTTCAGTATCTCGCGTCCACGCGGAGTAATGCATGACTCGCCGAACATCTCGCCGATGTCAATAGTGCTGATAATGTTGCTGTTTCCCCAGAAATCATCGCGCTGAACGTGGACTTTTCCGCTCACAAGCAGCATGATATCGCCGACAATATCGCCGCGGTGATAGATATACTCGCCCTTTTTATATTCAGATTCGCGCGCATTCAGACAACCGAGCATTGCTGATATCTCATCTTCGGAGACTCCGAGAAAAAGCTGCGTGTCCTTTAAAAATTCAGCGCGGTTTTTCATAAAAAAATTCTCCTTTCGTCGTAAATACAACATACTTTATGTTTTAAGTATAGTATAATGACATCATAAAGTCAAGGGAAAGAAACGGTTTGTGTGAAACGACCTGCGGCAAATGCCTCTTTTATCGGCAAAAAGTGCAGAGATAACTGCTGTAAGGAGCGTAAAACAGGTAAGATCCGTTTATCCGCCATGACTTTTAAAGTGAAAGGAGCGGCGAATTATGATCCGTAAAATTATAAAAATTGATGAAGAAAAGTGCAACGGCTGCGGCGCTTGTGCAAGCGCTTGTCACGAGGGCGCAATAGATATGGTGAACGGCAAGGCAAAGCTCATGCGCGAAAACTACTGTGACGGACTCGGAGACTGTCTCCCTGCTTGTCCCACAGGGGCTATATCATTTGAGGAGCGTGAAGCTCCTGCCTATGACGAAGCTGCCGTGCTTGCTGCAAAGAAAGCAGCGCAGGAAACTCCGAAACCGTGCGGCTGTCCAGGTTCACAGGCAAGAGTGCTTCACCGCGAAGTGCAGAACAGCGTTACCGAGGCGGTCTGTCCCGTAAGTCAGCTTGCGCAATGGCCTGTTCAGATAAAGCTTGTTCCGCCCACCGCACCGTATTTCAGCGGAGCAAAACTCCTCATTGCAGCCGACTGTACGGCTTACGCGTATGCAAACTTTCACAATGAATTCATGCGCGGTCATGTGACGCTTATCGGCTGTCCGAAACTTGATGATGTGGACTACTCCGAAAAACTCACCGAGATCATCAGACTTAATGACATTCAGAGCGTAACTATCGTGAGAATGGAAGTTCCCTGCTGCGGCGGACTTGAATACGCTGCAAAACAGGCACTTCAGGCAAGCGGAAAATTCATTCCGTGGAACGTGGTCACTATTTCGACAAACGGAATTATTCTGGACTAAGAGAACATAAACGATCATTATATTTTATCAGGAGGATATATTATGGCTAATCAGATGTTTTGTTTTCAGTGCGAACAGACAGCAGGCTGCAGCGGCTGTACAGGAGCAGCAGGCGTATGCGGGAAAAAAGCCGATACCGCTAAGCTTCAGGACAAGCTTACGGGACTGCTCATCAACCTTGCCCGTGCAGCAAGCGAAAACGAACACCTTCGCAATGACAGCACCGACAGACTTGTGCTCGACGCGCTCTTTACGACAATAACCAATGTAAACTTCAACAACGAAACTATCAGAGATCTTATCTCACGCGTTGAGGCGGAAGTCAGGCGGCTGTCGCCAATGTGCCCGACCTGCGCCGTTCCATGCGGCAAGACCGAGCAGTTCCACATGGATACTATATGGACGGCTGACGAAGATATCCGCTCTTTGAAGTCGCTCATTCTTTTCGGTATCCGCGGAATGGCAGCCTACGCTTATCATGCGGCTGTCCTCGGTTACACTGACAGCGAAGTCAACTCGTTCTTCTACAAGGGACTCTTTGCTGTCGGCGAAAAGGACTGGGGCATGAATGAGCTGCTGCCGATAGTTCTTGAAGTCGGCGAAGTGAACCTCAAGTGCATGGCTCTGCTCGACAAGGCAAACACCGAGACTTACGGAGATCCCGTCCCTGTGAAAGTTCCGCTTACCGTTGAAAAAGGCCCGTTCATCGTTATCACGGGTCACGACCTCTACGACCTGAAACTTCTCCTTGAACAGACTGAGGGAAAGGGTATCAATATCTACACTCACGGAGAAATGCTGCCGGCTCATGGCTATCCCGAGCTGAAAAAATATCCCCACCTCAAGGGAAATTTCGGTACGGCATGGCAGAATCAGCAGAAAGAATTTGCTGATATTCCTGCGCCCATACTCTTTACCACAAACTGTCTGATGCCGCCTAAGCCAAGCTATTCTGACAGAGTTTTCACAACAGAAGTCGTTTCCTATCCCGAGATTGTTCACGTCGGCGAGGACAAGGACTTCACCCCTGTTATTGAAAAGGCTCTTGCGCTCAGAGGCTACCCCGAGGACAGACGATTCACGGGGATCAACGGCGGAGACAGCGTAATGACCGGTTTTGCGCGAAATGCCGTACTCTCGCACGCCGGAGAAATAGTTGAGGCTGTAAAGGCAAAGAAAATCAGCCGATTCTTCCTCGTTGCAGGCTGTGACGGAGCAAAACCCGGACGTAACTATTACACCGATTTTGTAAAGCAGACTCCCGAGGACAGCATGATCCTCACGCTTGCCTGCGGAAAGTACCGTTTCAACGACCTCGACCTCGGTGAGATCGGCGGTCTGCCGCGAATAATGGACATGGGTCAGTGCAATGACGCATACAGCGCGATTCAGGTGGCTGCTGCGCTTGCCGATGCATTTGGCTGCGGAGTAAACGACCTTCCGCTGTCAATGGTTCTTTCATGGTACGAGCAAAAAGCGGTATGTATTCTGCTGTCGCTGCTCCACCTTGGAATACGCAACATTCTCCTCGGCCCTACGCTCCCTGCATTTATCTCGCCCAATGTTCTCAATTTCCTTGTTGAGAAGTATAACATTGCGCCTACCACAACTCCCGAAAACGACCTGAAAAAAATTCTCGGCTAAAGCTGTTCCCAATAAGCAGATATAACAACTCCCGAAGTCACTGTATTGCGCTGACTTCGGGAGCTTATTTTATTTAGGTCGTGTTGACACTAAGCCTAACAACGCATCTTTTCGGCAAAATTT
>ERZ834722.1020-NODE-1020-length-28600-cov-7.820109_pt1 | contig 28600 bp, 26 predicted proteins | sample MGYA00519576_ERZ834722 | MGnify/ENA primary metagenome ERZ834722 (study PRJEB31850, sample SAMEA3708759) | human gut metagenome | biome: human gut; feature: human-associated habitat; material: faeces | place: China | collected 2014 ...
TCCGCCGGGGTGATGGCCACGATCAGGGCACTGTTCGCGATACCGCTGTCTCTCTTAAAATTGCTCATTCCATTGACAGCGAGATGTCCCTTTTCTGAGGACGCGTTCACCACCATTCCGCCCGGGCACATGCAGAATGAATACACACCGCGGCCACTGGTGGTCTTTGCCGTCACTTTATAGGGCGCCGCTCCGAGCTTTCCGGCGTCCTCCATTCCATACTGGTTCTTATTGATCTGCGCCTGGGGGTGCTGGATCCGGAGTCCCACCGCGAACGGCTTCGGTTCCATAAAGACCTTCATCCGATCAAGCTCCGCGAACAGGTCTCTCGCACTATGTCCTACGGACAGGATCACATGATCTGTCTCGACCACAGCGCCATCTGCAGTCATCACACCGGTGACTCTTCCATTCTCTTCCAGAATTTTCGTGACTTCCGTCCGGAAATGCACCTCTCCGCCGCCGGCGATGATCCGGTTTCTTATATTTTTAACCACATCCCGCAGCACATCTGTTCCGATATGTGGGGCATGGTCGTAAAGGATCGAAGGATCGGCTCCCATCTCCACAAACGTGGAGAGAACTTTCCCGTTTCTTCCCGAGGTATCCTTTACCAGTGTATTTAACTTTCCGTCGGAGAATGTTCCGGCTCCGCCCTCTCCGAACTGGACGTTGGATCGGATATCCAGGGCCTCATCCCCGTTCTTCCAGAAATCTTCTACTCTTTTCGTCCTCTCCTCCACGGCATCTCCCTGCTCCAAAAGGATCGGAGCGCAGCCGTTCTCGGAGAGTGCCAGTGCCGCGAACATTCCGGCAGGACCGGCGCCGATGATCAGAATATCCGTTTTCATGCTTCAACCTTCACATTCTCTATGCCGTGCTTCTCAAACTCGGCAAAGTATTCTTCCATGCGCGCGTTCAGCTCCTCCGCGTCGTCCTGGCTGATCTGCTCGGCGCTCATGTCGCGCCGCGCGAGCTCCTCGGCCAGAATGTCGTAGAAAACGGCGTCCTCATAGTCGGCAATCGCCTCATGGATGCCGCCTTCCTCGTACGCGCGGGAGGGATACGAGTGGCCGCGCCAGCGCTGAACGAGCGCGCGCATCCCGTGCTCCGGGCAGAGGGAAAAGAGCTTTTCCTCGAGATTGTCATAGTCCTCAAACCGGTCATCATCCCGGCAGGAATTGAGAATCCAGTTCCCGATGTACACCATGTCCAGAAGCCGCCGGAATTCCTTTTCCGTCAGTTCAAGCTGCATTACGATCCACTCCTCTCTGTGAACATACATTGACATCATATTATAACAAGTAATCCGGGAAATTGCTATACAATTTTTCACTTGTCATCGAAGACGTTTTCGCATATAATCTATAAACCAAATGCCGGGGAGACCGGTGTGTCGGGAGTGAATGTCATGCGAATGAAAGACGTTATCATATCGGTCACCGGCGTGCAGCAGGGCGTGAACGGCCCCGATGCCATGGAACTCGTCACGGCCGGACAGTACGGCCAGGACGAGAAGGAAACGCTGCTCACCTGGCAGGAGAGCGAGCTCACCGGCATGGAGGGGACGAAAACATCGCTTTGCGTGCAACCGCGCAGCGTTGTGCTCTCGCGCGAAGGGACGCTCAACACCCGCATGGAGTTCGAGGAGGCGAAGACGTTCCGCCCGTGGGTGATCTTTCCCGACACGGCGACCAACCGTCTGGTAGAGTAGAATAGATGCGGCGGCCGCACCGGCTGCCGTGGAACGATAAAAACCGAACGAGATGGACGTATTCCTCTCCATAACGGCTTTCCTCTGTTGCCTCGTCGGCATCGTGGGTTGCATTGTCCCCGTCCTGCCCGGCCCTGTGCTGAGCTATGCGGGGCTTTTTTGCGCCTATGCATGCAGCTATTCGACGCTGACGCCCGCCGAGATGTGGCTGTGGGCGGGGCTGACGGCCGCGGTGACTGCGGCGGATTATTTTCTGCCGGGGTACATGGCCAAACTGTTCGGCGGCACACGGGCCGGAATGGTCGGCGCCACGGTGGGCATGATCGCGGGCCTGTTCGTGGGCGGCCTGATCGGTATCGTGGTGGGGCCGTTCGTAGGGGCTGTCGCGGGCGAACTGCTGAACGACCGCGAACGGATCGGGCAGGCGCTGGTGGTGGGCGTGGGATCGTTCCTGTCGTTTCTGGTCGGTACGGGAATCAAGCTGGTGGCTGCGGTCGGGATGCTGACCTTCGTCGTGGCCGACACGTGGCCGGCCCTGCGGGCGTGGTTCGCCACCGTATTTTAGGATAACATAACTCGCAATCATATGAAAAGAGTCTTTTTATTGGTAGCGGCAGCGGTGTTGAGCCTTGTCGTTACGTCCTGTTCGAAGTACCGCTATGAGGAGGTCGTCGACGATCCGCTGCATAGCCGTATCTACACGCTGGACAACGGATTGAAGGTCTACATGACCGTGAACGGGGAGGCGCCCCGCATCCAGACCTACATCGCCGTGCGCGTGGGTTCGAAGAACGACCCGCTTGAAACGACCGGTCTGGCGCATTATTTCGAGCACCTGATGTTCAAGGGCACCGAGTCGTTCGGCACCCAGGATTACGAGGCCGAGCGTCCGATGCTCGACGAAATCGAGCGTCTGTTCGAGGTCTATCGCACCACGACCGACGCCGACGAACGCCGTGCGATCTATGCCCGCATCGACTCCGTGTCGCAGGAGGCTTCGAAGCTGGCGATTCCCAACGAGTACGACAAGCTGATGTCGGCCATCGGCGCCGCGGGCACGAACGCCTTCACCTCCTACGACATGACCGTCTACACCGAGGAGATTCCCTCGAACCAGATCGACAACTGGGCGAAGATTCAGTCCGACCGTTTCGCCAATGCGGTGATCCGCGGATTCCACACCGAGTTGGAGACCGTCTACGAGGAGTACAACATGTCGCTCACGAGCGACAGCCGCAAGATGTTGGACTCGCTCATGGTGGCGCTCTATCCGCACCATCCCTACGGAATGCACACCGTGCTGGGTACGCAGGAGGATTTGAAGAACCCTTCGATCACCAACATCAAGAACTACTACAAGACTTATTACGTGCCCAACAACATGGCCATCTGCCTGTCGGGCGATTTCGATCCCGACCGGATGATCGCGACGATCGACAAGTACTTCGGCGGACTGAAACCCAATCCCGAACTGCCCGAATGGTCCTTCACGCCCGAACCGGCGATGACCGCTCCCGTCGAGAAGACGGTGCTGGGGCAGGAGGCCGAAATGATCTACCTGGGCTGGCGCACCGGCGGCGCTTCGAGCGAGGACGCCGACATGATCCAGCTCGTGAGTTCGCTGCTTTCGAACGGCAAGTGCGGCCTGTTGGACGTCGATATCCAGCAGCAGCAGAAAATGCTGGGCGTGGGTGCGGAGGGCCTCCAATTGGCTGACTACGGCATGATGGTGGCCATCGGCTATCCCAAGCCGGGGCAGACGCTCGAAGAGGCGCGCGACATGCTGCTCGATGAGATCGGGAAGCTGCGGGCCGGCGACTTCGACGAGGAGCTGCTCGCATCGACGATCGCCAACTACAAGCGCGGCGAGATGCAGGCGCTCGAAGAGAACGGCAACCGCGCGATGGCTTATGTCGACGCCTTCATCAACGGTGTGGACTGGAAGCGTTCGGTGGAGGAGCTCGACCGCCTGTCGAAGGTGACCAAGGCCGACGTCGTGGCGTGGGCCAACGAGAAGCTCGATCCCGAGGTCTATGCAGCCGTTTACAAGCGCCAGGGCGTCGATCCCAATATCCACAAGATCGACAAGCCGCAGATCACGCCCATTGCCACCAACCGCGACAAGTCGTCGGAGTTCCTCGCCGCCATCCAGGCCGCCGAGGTCGAGGCCGTGCAGCCGGTCTTCGTCGATTATGCCAGCGACCTCTCGGTCGGCAAGATGAAGCAGGACATCGAGGTGCTCTATAAGCAGAATACCACCAACGGGCTGTTCAGCCTCTACTACGTCTACGATTTCGGTACGACGACCGATCCCGCCTTCGGCATCGCGTCGGACTATTTTGACCTGTTGGGCACCGATACGCAGTCGTTGCAGGAGATCCAGCGCGAGTTTTACGATCTGGCCTGCTCGTTCGGCATCCATGCGGGCGGCGAGCGCATCTATGTGACGATCAACGGACTTGCGGAGAATATGGACAAGGCCGTGAAGCTGGCCGAGGAGTACATGCAGAACGTCGAGGGCGACGACGCCGTGCTCGCGCATGGCCTCGCGCTCGCGCTCGTCGGAGTGGACGCAGTGCGCCATGACGGTGTGGTCCTTCCACAGCCCTGCGCGGTCGTAGCTCTCCCAATATTGCGCGCAGTCGGGGCAGAGCTCTTTGACCCACGCGATCTCACCCTTATTTTCAGACAGGTGCGATTGGACGTACAGCCCGCGCTCCGCGGCGAGCTTGCCGAGCCAGCTCATCAGCTCGTCGGTGCACGACGGGGTGAAGCGCGGCGTCAGGATGGGCTTGACGGTCTTAAAGCGCCCGCACGCGTCCAGCCAGCGCAGCGTTTCGCGCTTGGACTGCTTGGTCGTTTCCTGAAGCTCGGGGCTGCCGTTGCGGTCCATGTTGACCTTGCCGACATAGCCCGTGACGCCCGCCTTTTCGAGCTCTTCCATCAAAATGAGCGTCGCGTCCGTGTGGAGGGAGGAAAACATGCAAACGCGCGTCGTGCCGCTCGTGATGAGGTCGCTCGCGAGCTTTTTGTAAATGCGGCGGGCGTAGTCGCTGTCTTCAAAGCGCGCCTCGGTCTTGAACGTGTAGGTGTTGAGCCAGTCGATCAGCGGCAGGTCCATGCCCATGCCGAGCATGGGGTACTGCGGCGCGTGCAGGTGCATGTCGACAAAAGACGGCATGATGAGGCTATCACCGTAGTCGATGACTTCCGCGTCGGCGTTCTGCGGCACGGCCTTTTCAACGCTTTGGATGCTGCCGTCGTCATGCAGGACGAGGCAGCCGTGCTCGACGATCTCGAGCTTGCCGAGCGCCGGTGCGGAAACGAGATTGCCCTTGAGGATCTTCATATCAGTCACTCCTGTTTTAGCTTTGTGCAAAAGAAAAAGCGCCCCGCCCGGGGACTTCTCCCCCGGCTGAGCACCCATAGCAGAGCCTTTCGGCGGCTCCGTAGAAACTTTCGCGCCATGTCAGCGAAACTATATGAGTTTTTCTCCGCTGCCATCACCATACCACGCGAAAGCGAAAATTGCAAGCGAAAAGCGGCGGGCGCGCTATGTCATATCGGCGCAAGTGCGCACATAGGATTGTCCCAAGAGGTGAATCACGATGCAAAAGAAACGGACAGGACGGATGCTGTGTTCGCTCGCGCTCTCGGCGGTGACGCTCTGGGGCGTGAGCGTCACGGCGCCGGCGAAGGACGCGCGCGATGCGCTCCGCTCGCTCAAGGACGAAACGCTGGGCGTGATGCTGCTGCGCTACGAGCGCGGCGACGGCGGGGAGGACTTTCTCAGCCTGCGAACGTCGCTCGCGCTGCACGCGACGCCGCTTCTGCGCGAGGGCGAGGAGAACATCGCGCAGGCATGGTCGGCAGAGCTTGAGCAAAAGCCCGATGACAGCGCGGACGAAACGGGCGACGCGCAGGACAGCGAGGGCACGGTGCTCACGCAGGAGGAGACGCCGGACGAGATCGCCGTGACGGAAAACGGCTCGCCCGCCCGCACGCTCAAGGCGTCCGACCCCTCGGGCTATACGGTATTCGGCAATGTGTACATCAACAACGGCTCGGATGCCGCGCTCGACGCCTCGATGCTCTCGGGCGATTATGCAGCAAAGCTCGGTGCGGAGGGGCCGCAGGTGCTCATCATCCACACCCACGGCTCGGAGAGCTACACCATGCCGCCGGGGCAGGAATACGACGTGTCCGACACGTTCCGCACGCTGGACACGAACTGCAATATGATCCGCATCGGTGACGAAATGGCGCAGGTGATGACCGACGCGGGCATCAGCGTCGTGCACGACCGCTCGCTCTACGACTTTCCGAGCTATTCGGGCGCTTACAACCGCTCGCTCGCGTCGATCGAAAGCTACTTGCAAAAGTACCCCTCGATCTCGTTCGTGCTCGATGTGCACCGCGACGCGGTGCAGGACGCGAACGGCCAGCAGTTCAAGCTGCTGTGCGGCGAAGATAAAAACGCCGCACAGCTCGAATTCGTCATCGGGTCGAACGGCGGAGGCCTGAGTCACGATCTCTGGCGCGAGAACTTAAAGCTCGCCTGCGCCGTGCAGGAAACCCTGTACAAAGACTATCCGACCCTCATGCGCCCCGTCACCGTGCGCAACTCCCGCTACAACCAGCACATGACGACGGGCTCGCTTCTCGTCGAGGTCGGCACGGCGGGCAATTCGCTCGAAGAAGCCGTCAACGCCGCGCGGCTTTTTGCCGCGGGCTTTGCCAAAACGATACAAAACGGGACGTAACGGCGCTCCCGCCGCCAAAATAGACGGAAAGAGGCAAAAAAAGCACAAATTCTTGTCAAAGTTGCCGTGTTGCATTCTGCACAAAAATCCTGTTAAATGGAAGTTACCATTTCAATCGAAAAATTTCGTCAGAAATTATTTTTTCAGGAGGGGTAATTCCATGGAGCTTCTTCAGGAGCGCATCCGCCGCGAGGGCAGAGTCCTGCCCGGCAACATCGTCAAGGTCGACGGTTTCCTCAACCACCGCGTCGACACCCGTCTGCTCGAGGACATTGCGGACGAGTTCGCCAAGTATTTCGACACCAGCAAGATCACTGTCGTTCTGACGGCGGAGGCCAGCGGCATCGCGCTTGCGACCATCTGCGCGCAGAAGTACGGCGTCCCGATGCTCTTCGCCAAGAAGGCCAAGAGCGACAACATCGAAAGCGGCCTGTACCAGAGCGAGGTGTTCTCCTACACCTACAAGAAGAGAGTCACGCTGCTCGTCTCTCAGGAGTGGCTGAACGCGGACGACCACGTGCTCATCATCGACGACTTCATGGCCAACGGCTTCGCCGTGCAGGGCCTTGTCGATATCGTCAACGAGGCGGGCGCGAAGCTCGAAGGCATCGGCATCGCCGTGGAAAAGGGCTTCCAGGGCGGCGGTGACCGCTTCCGCGCGAGCGGTATCCCCTACAAGGCACTCGCCGTCATCGAAAAGGCGGACGAGAACGGATTTGTCTTCCGCGAGGAATAAGTTCTTCAAAAAAGAGAGGCTGGCCATTTGGCCAGCCTCTCTTTTTTGAGCAGGTTTGCACTGCGCTTCGTGCCTTGCCGCCCGTAGGGCGTCTGCGACACGCGCTCCGTGAGAAGTGTTTTTTGGCACGCGCACGCCCCAGGACGGCTTCTCTTGCCGCTTTGCGGCAATTCACCTTCTGTCGCGCCAAAAACGATTAAAATTTATTTCGCGTCTGCGGACGCGAAAGTCTGCGACGCTGGCGCCTGTTTTCTGCCCGTGAGGGCAGAAAATGCGGCGGGGACGCGATGGGAGATAGTGCGTGGATTTAGGGTGCGGGGGCCTGTTCACTGCCGGAGGCAGCGAATGCGGCACGGGAGGGATTTTGCCTGTTTGCCGCCGGAGGCGGCAAATGCGGCGGGAAAAATTACCGTTAGTTGCCGTTCATTGCTTCTGTGGGGACAAAGTAGTTTTCTGAGGCGATGATCGTGCCGTCGTTCAGGGTGACCATCATACGGTCCATGTCTTTGTCGATGTCGATACTTTCCACATCGAGCGGTGAAAAGTCGCCCGCATAGAAAAAGGTGAGGATCGGATACTCGTTGTCCACCCAGTTGATCTTGGCTTCTGCGCCGGCTTTGCACGAGGGCTCGTAACTTTCCATGGCAAAGGTCCCCACGTAGCTGGTGGAAGACCACGTCTTTTTGAGCGTGCCGGAAATGGTGATGGAGGAGGGCGCGTAAGTCGTACCGTTGTCCTCGTAGACCCTTGCGGGAACGGTTTTGTCGATGGTTTTTCGCGTCCCGCGGATGCCGAGCAGGACGATGGCGCAAAGGACGGCAACCAGAAGAATGAGGGCCGTTTTTCTCTTTTTGCGGTTCATCGTGTGCATCTCCTTGTCCTGTTAAGTTTTGATGTGAAATTGCCCCTCAGAAAAGCGTGCAAACCCACGCGAGGGCGGCGGAGAAAGGGATATAGAGCAAAAAGTGCATGAAGTGCGCTTTTTTGTTGTACCCGAACAGCTGCGGGGCGGCGATGCCCTTGACCTCGGGGTAAAAATGAGGAAAGAAGTTCGAATGGCACAGCAGCACCCAGTCGAAAAAGAGAATGTCGTAGGCCTCCATGACATAGAGGATGACGAGGTAGCGCGCGAAAAACGCGCCGAAGGGAAGCTGTTTTTGATGCCGTCCCACGCGGCGAGGACTGCCGCACCGAGAAACAGCAGCATCGCCAAGATGCCGAGGTACCAGCCGAGGATATGCGCGCCGCGGAAGCGCTCGGCTTTTCTCTCAGGAACGGCGGCGAAGACCTCACGCGGCGCGGAGGAGAAGAATTTCTTCTCCTGAATGAGCCCGACGCCGGCGTACAGCAGGAGAAAATACGCCGCCATGACGAGAAACGATGCAAGCAGGGTGATCTTCATTTCTGTTGATGCCTCTTTTGCTGTCGGTTTTTGATGCCTTACAGCCGGTAGAGCGCGGGCCGCCGGTCGTGGAAAACGGGGACGCGGGCGCGGAGGGGCGCGATGGAGGAAAGGTCCAAGTCGGCGGTGACGATCTCCTCTTCCCCGCCGCCTTGGGCTAAGACCGCGCCCAGCGGGTCGAGGATGCGCGAAAAGCCGCCGTACAGCGTGCCGTCGCGCTCGCCGCAGGCGTTGCACGAGACGACAAAGAGCTGGTTTTCGATCGCGCGGGCGGCGGTGAGCGTCTCCCAGTGGTATTGGCGCGCCGCCGTCCACTGGGCGGGCAGGAACATGACCTGCGCTCCGCGCAGCGCCAGCGTGCGCCACAGCTCGGGGAAGCGCACCTCGTAGCAAATGAGAAGGCCGCAGCGCACGCTATCCAGCGTGAAGGTGACGAGGTGATCGCCGGGGGTGTAGACCTCGTGCTCGCCCATCGGCGTGAAGGGATGGGTCTTGTCGTATTCGGCAATGCACGCGCCCGCGCGGTCAAAGACGCAGGCGGTGTTGTAGATCTTGCCGTTGCGGAGATTCGACACGCTTCCCGCGACGATGTTGACGTTCAGCTCGCGCGCGAGCGGGGAAAAACGAGCGCGCACGGCTTTCGCGTTTTCATCGCACGCCGCGGCAAGGTCGCCCGCGGGCATGAAGCCTGTGTTCCACGTCTCGGGCAGGACGACAACGTCGGGGCCGTTTTCCCCGACAGCGCGGCGCACGAGCGCCTCCGCGCGGTCAAAGTTCGCTTTGCTCTCCAGCGAGCGCATATTCATCTGGATCACGCTGACCTTCATGGTGGTGTCCTCCAAAATCGTTTTGATACGGTTATTATACGAAAAGAAAGCCTGCATTGCAATGCACAACAAAAAGAGGACGGCAAATGCCGTCCTCTCGTTTGTAAAAGCGTCGCAGACTTTGCTGCCCGCAAAATAAGCGTCGCAGACTTTGCGCCGCGCACGGCGCAAATAAATTGAAATCGTTTTTTGGAACGACATGTGCGTGCCAAAAAACACTTTGCACGGAGCGAATGTGCGCGCCTTTGGCGCGTGCGCTGAGCGCAGTGAAATTCTGCTCAAAAAACTGACTTTGTCAGTTTTTTGAAGTGCGCAGCGCTCTGATTGCATTGAGAACCGCTAAGACCATCACGCCGACGTCGGCGAAGATGCCCATCCACATGTTGGCGATACCGATGGCGACGAGCAGCAGGCACGTCAGCTTCACGCCGAGCGAGAAGACGATGTTCTCGTACACGATGCGGATGCACTTGCGCGAGATCTGGATGCCCTTGGCGATCTTCATCGGATCGTCGTCCATCAGCACGACGTCCGCTGCCTCAATGGCGGCGTCGGAGCCCATCGCGCCCATCGCGATGCCGATATCCGCGCGGGAGAGCACGGGCGCGTCGTTGATGCCGTCGCCGACGAAGGCGAGGCAGTCATCCTTGCCCTTTTCACCCAGCAGGCGCTCGAGGCGCGCGACCTTGTCGCCCGGGAGCAGCTCTGCGTGCACTTCGTCGACGCCGAGCTCCTGCGCCACGTGATCGGCGACCTTCTTGATGTCGCCCGTGAGCATGACGGTCTTCTGCACGCCCGCGCGCTTGAGGGCCGCGATGGCATCGCGCGCGTCGCTCTTTACCACGTCGGAGATCACGATATGGCCGGCGTACTCGCCGTCGACCGCCATGTGGACGATCGTACCGACGCTGTGGCAGTCCTGCCACTTGACGCCGAGCTCATCCATGAGCTTGCCGTTGCCCGCGGCCACACTGTGGCCGTCCACGGTCGCGACCACGCCGCGGCCGCCGCGCTCTTCGATGTCCGTCACGCGGGAGCGGTCGAGCTCCACGCCGCAGGCCTTTTGCAAGCTCTTGCTGATGGGGTGCGAGGATGCGCACTCGGCGAGCGCCGCGTATTCAAGCAGCTTGCGGTCCTCCATCGGGCTGTGGTGCACGCCCGTGACCTCGAACACGCCCTGCGTGAGCGTGCCGGTCTTGTCGAAGACGACGATCTTGGTTTTCGACAGAGCCTCTAAGTAATTCGAGCCCTTGATGAGAATGCCCTCGTGTCCTGCGCCGCCGAGGCCCGCGAAGAAGCTGAGCGGGATGCTGATGACCAGCGCGCAGGGGCAGGAGATAACAAGGAACGTGAGCGCGCGGTAGACCCACACGCCCCACGAGGCGGCATTGCCCATCAAAAGATTGATGACCGGGGGCAAAATGGCCAGCGCCAGCGCGCTGTAGCACACGGCGGGAGTATAGACGCGGGCAAACCGGGAGATGAACGCTTCGGAGCGGGATTTGTGCGAGCTGGAGTTTTCCATCAGCTCCAAAATCTTGGACACCGTAGACTCGCCGAAGGCCTTCGTGGTCCTGACCTTCAGAACACCCGTCATGTTGATGCAGCCGCTGATGACCTCGTCGCCGGTCATCACGTCGCGCGGGAGGCTCTCGCCCGTCAGCGCCGCGGTGTTGAGCGTGGACGCGCCCTCGACGATCTCGCCGTCGATAGGAATTTTCTCGCCCGGCTGGACGGTGATGACCGTGCCGACGGCCACGTCGTCGGGGTCGACCTGCTCGAGCTTGCCGTCGCGCTCAATGTTCGCGTAGTCGGGACGGATGTCCATCAGCGCCGTGATGTTGCGGCGGGACTTGCCGACGGCGTAGCTCTGGAACAGCTCGCCGATCTGGTAGAAGAGCATGACCGCCACGGCCTCGGCATAGTCGCCGCTCTTTTCATAGATGGCGAGCGCGATGGCGCCGATCGTGGCGACCGCCATCAGGAAGTTTTCGTCGAACACCTGATGGTTGCGAATGCCCTTCCATGCCTTGCGCAGAATGTCGTAGCCGATGGTGACATAGGCGGCGAAGTAGAGCGCGGTGGAGACGAGCATCGGCATGGGAATGAATTTCGCGGCGAGGAACAGCACCGCCGCGATCAGGATGCGGTAAAGCATCTTTTTTTGCTTTTTCGTCATAAAGATGACCTCCTTGAAGGGGGAGAATTTGAATTTTGCCTAAGAAAGCGCCCCGGTGCGTTCGTCCGGGGCGTGAGAGGGAGAAAATCTCTTACAGATAGATCTCGCAGTCGTCCTCGACCTTCTTGCAATTCTTGAGGACGGCCTTCATCACGGCCTTGGGGTCCTGACCCTCGGCGAACTCGACGGTCATCTTCTGGGTCATGAAGTTCACGACGGCGTCGGCAACGCCCTCGGTCTTCTTGGTGGCTTCTTCCATGAGGTTGGCGCAGTTGGCGCAGTCGACTTCGATCTGATAGGTCTTTTTCATGGTATGTTTCTCCTTTTCGGCACGAAATATTTAACGATTAAGTGCTTGTTTAATCCTGATGACCGTACTATAATGTCCGCAAAGGCAAAAGTCAAGGGCTGCACGCATGTCTCTTCCGTTCGGGCGAAACAAACTTCCAAACGGGATACGGACGCGCCCGCAGGCCCCAAAAAGAAAGGCGGAACAACGATGAGCGAAGTGCATTTACCCCACCAGCACAGCGACGAGGGCACGATGCGGGAGCTGCAGGAATCGGTGGAAACGATCGGCAGCTTCCAGACCGTGGCGGACGTGTTCAAGCAGCTCTCCGACAGCAGCCGCGTGCGCATTTTCTGGCTGCTGTGCCACTGCGAGGAGTGCGTCATCGACCTCTCCGCGATGGTCGGCATGAGCTCGCCCGCGGTGTCGCACCATTTGAGGCAGCTGCGTGAGAGCGGACTTCTCGTCTCGCGCCGCGTGGGGAAGGAGGTCTACTACCGCGCGTCGGACAGCGAGCAGGCGCAGCTATTGCACCGCATGATCGAGCGCACGATGGAGATTTCCTGTCCCGAGGAGGAGAGCAAGGCCGCCACCGGCGCGCCGCACCTGCCCCCGCTCGACGCCGAGGTGTACGAGGGCGGCGGCACGAGTGAGCAGATCGAGACCATCCGTGCCGTGCACGACTACCTGACGCAGCACCTTTCAAGCCGCGTGACGATCGACGAGCTGTCGCGCATGTTTTTGATGAACCCCTCGACGATGAAGGCGCTCTTCAAGTCCGTCTACGGCAGCTCGCTCGCCTCGCACATCCGCGAGCACCGCATGCAGCACGCGGCAAAGCTGCTGCTCGAGGGCGACGAGAACGTCGCGCAGGTCGCGCGCGCCGTCGGCTACGAGAGCCAGAGCAAGTTTTCCACCGAATTCCACAAGGCCTTCGGCGTCCTGCCGACGGAGTACCGGAGATCGCAGAAAAAGTAGTTAGATAAGCGCGAACGTCCCCGCTTCCCACGGTGTTTCGCGGAAGCCGACGCGCCAGTCGACGTGGTCGACCGCCGCAAAGTGCAGCGACGAGCACGCGGTGTGAAGCTTCCCCTGCGCCGCTTCGCCCACGACGACGGCGACCGGCCCGTCCGCGCCGCCGATGATACCGACGCAGAAGTCGTTCTGTGCCTCGGGCGCAAAGGAAGCGGTCTCGCGTCTGACCTGGCGCGGGCGGTCGCCCTCGGCGCAGTCCTCGACGAAGATCGAGTGTTCCGGCGGCTCGGGCGTGAGCGTAAAGCTGATGGCCGTGAAGTGCGTCGGATAGTCGAACCGCGGGTCGAGATTCATCCGCTCGCGCGGCAATTCCTGCGGCTCGACCTCCTGCACCGTGAGAAGATACTTCGTGCCGCGGTGGGAAAAGGCGAACGTGTCGCCCGCCCTGTCCGCGCGGAAGCGCGGGCCGGGAACGCGCACCTCGTCCGCCGTCATCGTGACGGCGAGCGACTTGAGCTTCGGCGCGCGCTTCGTGACGAACGGGAACGCCGCGCGGCGGATGCTCCAGCCATACGCGCGGTCAAGGCCGTAGTGCGCCATGGCGGGCTCTGCGTCGGCGCAGAAGCCGGGCTGCTCCGGCAGGAAAATGACGCCGCAGCCGTGGCTCGTGCGGAGCTTCGCACCGTTCAAGGTGAGGCTGGGGGTAAAACCGAGGCTGAGCGGGTGCTCGCGCTCCATCTGTTCGCGTTCGTCGCGCGAGAAGTCGATGGACTCGTCGCTTTCGGGATCGATCCCCCACTTTTCCATAAAGCCGCGCAGCGCGGAAGCCTCCGTGCGCATGCAAAAATCAACGACAATGCCCTTTGAACAAACGTAGACCGACGGCACGAACCAGTCGCGCCCCGCCCACGAAAACCACTTTTGTACAGGCATTTCCCTGCCCGCGCGCTCGCGCCCGTGGTGGCCCCAAAAGCTGCCGTCAAAGTAGACCTTCCAGTCCGTTTTCTGTTCGGGCGCGTCGGGATTCATTTCGGGATCATAAAAGTCCTCGGTGAATTTGAGCTTGCTGAGATCGAACTCCGCTTGCAGCTTGCGCAGGTATTGCCACGGCCGCTCCATCGGCGTGAGGGAAAAGACTGTGGTGATCTGCGAGAGCACCGCCTTCTGCTCGTCCGTCGGCGGATTCTCGGCAAGGAAGGCGTCGAATTGCGCCTCGTCCCACTGCCACGCCTGCTCGAGCGCCGCGCTGTCGCCGGTCGCGAGCAGCAGGCGCAGAAAATCGCTGAAATCGCGCGCGATGACGTGCACGCAGTCCTTGCCACCGTTCATCGGGCTCACGGCGAAGACCGTTTCGCCAAAACCGCGGACAAAGCAGAAGTGGATGCCGTCCACGCCCGCCCAGCCGAAGATAGAAGCGCCCTTGGGCGTGCAGAAATAGGGATCGTTGTCCTCCCGCCGCATCACGCTGAGAGACGATAAGTCAAGATGCTTGCGCAGAAATTTTTGATAAAACGCCGCCATGGAAAGCCCTCCTTTGTACTTCAGGTTTTCCATAGCATACCATATGGGTGCGGAAAAGTCACCGGAATTGCGAAAGCTGTGGATTTTTCGCGCCGGAAGCCGCGCTGCGGCCTTGCCACGCTCTCGCGAACATGATATACTATATTGCTAAACTATCGAGATTCGGGAGGAAACATCCCTTGGAACGCAAAGAAGTCATCGTCAGCGAGCAGGAGCTCGCGCGTCAGAAGGAATTTACGCGCAAGATGCGCGAGATGAACGACCGCCGCACCCGCACGCCGCTCGCGCTGGTCGACACGTTCGGCTGCCAGCAGAACGTGGCAGACGGCGAGGTGCTCATGGGCATGCTGCGCGAGATGGGCTACGAGCTCACGCGCGACGAAAATCAGGCCGACGTCATCCTGCTCAACACCTGCGCCATCCGCGAGCACGCGGAAAAGCGCGTTTACGGCCACTTGGGCCGCCTCAGCCACACGAAGGCCGCCAAGCCGGACCAGATCATCTGCCTCTGCGGCTGCATGGCGCAGCAGAAGGTCGTGGCCGACAAGGTAAAAAATTCCTACCATCACGTCGACCTTGTGCTTGGCCCGCAGGCCGAATGGCGGCTCCCCGAGCTGCTGCACGAGGTGTATACCAAGAATAAGCGCGTTTTCTCCATCGAGAACGAGCATGGCCGTATCGCCGAGGACCTTCCCATCGTGCGCGAGGGCGGCGTGCGCGCGTGGGTCAGCATCATGTACGGGTGCAATAACTTCTGCTCGTACTGCATCGTGCCCTACGTCCGCGGCCGCGAGCGCAGCCGCGAGCCGGAGAAGATCATCGAGGAATGCCGCGGCCTCATCGCCGAGGGCTACAAGGAGATCACCCTCCTCGGCCAGAACGTGAACAGCTACGGCAAGGACTTGGGCACCGATTACGACTTTGCAGACCTGCTCGCCGCCATCAACGCCATTCCCGGCGACTATTGGCTCCGCTTTATGTCGAGCCAGCCGAAGGACGCGACCAACAAACTTTTCGACACGATGGCACGCTGCGAGCACGTTGCAAAGCAGCTCCACCTCCCCGTCCAGTCCGGGTGCGACCGCGTTCTGAAAGCGATGAACCGCCCCTATACGCGCGCAAAGTACGAGGAAATGATCGCCTACGCGCGAAGCGTCATGCCAGGCATGGTGCTCACGAGCGACGTCATCATCGGCTTCCCGGGAGAGACCGAGGACGAAGCGATGCAGACTGTCGATCTTGTAGAAAAGACGCAGTTCGACGCGCTCTTCACCTTTATTTTCTCCCCGCGTCCCGGCACGCCGGCGGCGAAGATGGACGACCCCGTCTCGCGCGAGGAAAAGCAGGTCTGGTTTGAAAAGCTCGTCGACGCGCAGAACGCCATCAGCGCGAAAAAGCACGCAGCCTACATCGGCAGGACGGTCAAGGTGCTGGTCGACGGCGAGAGCGACGACGAGGCCTTCCCCCTCGCCGCGCGCACGGAGGGCAACCGTCTCGTGCGCATGAAGGGCGACAAGGCCCTGATCGGCACATTTGCCAAAGCGAAGATCACCGACAGCAACACCTGGGCGCTCTACGGCGAAGCGGTAGAGGAATAAAGAAAAGGGGGCTTTTTGATGAAAGTCGTCATTTTGATGGAAAACAGCACGTGCAGAGACACCGTCGCCTGCGCGCACGGCCTGTCGATGTATATTGAGACCGACAAGCACAAAATTCTTTTCGACATGGGACCCGACGCGCAGTTTATCGACAATGCCAAGGCGCTCGGCGTCGATTTGACGCAGGTCGACATCGCCTTTTTGTCCCACGCGCACAACGACCACTGCGGCGGCCTCGAAGCGTTCTTGAAGCTGAACGACCGCGCCAAGGTCTATATGCAGAAGGCCGTCTGGGGCCAGTACTACGTCGTCACGCCCAGCAAGTGCGCCTACATCGGCATGGACGCGGTGCTCAAGAATTACGAGGACCGCTTCGTTCTCTGCGATGGCGTGCAGAAGCTTGACGAAGAACTGACGGTTTTCTCCGCCGTTCCGGGCCGCGAGCTGTGGAGCGGCGCGAACGACACGCTGCGCGAGAAGATCGGTGAGGACTATCCGCGCGACACGTTCCGCCACGAGCAGGATCTATTGGTCACGGAAAACGGCAAGACCGCGCTGTTCGCGGGCTGCGCGCACTGCGGCATCGTGAATATCCTGAAAAGCGCCGAGGACGTGCTCGGCAGAGCGCCCGACGCGGTGTTTGCGGGCTTCCACCTCTATAACCCCTCGCTCGGCAAGAGCGAGCCGGACGAGCTGGTCGACGCCGTGGGCGAAAAGCTGCGCGGCGACAAGGTCGCGCACTACTTCACGGGCCACTGCACGGGAAAAGAAGCCTACGCGCGATTGAAAGCAAAGCTTGGCGAGCGCCTCGGCGAAATGCCCGCGGGCTCCGACTTTACCGTGTAAATTTTAGATTTTAGAGAGAAAGAAAGCGAGGACGAATCATGGCCGAGATCACGCCGATGATGAAGCAGTATTTGGAGATCAAGGAACAGAATAAGGATTCGATCCTCTTTTTCCGCTTGGGCGACTTCTACGAGATGTTCAACGAGGATGCTCAGCTCGCCTCGCGCGAGCTCGATTTGACGCTGACGACCCGCGACCGCGGCAAGGCGGCGGAGGATCAGACGCCGATGTGCGGCATTCCCTATCATTCGAGCGACGCCTACATCGCGCGCCTGATCGCCAAGGGCTACAAGGTCGCCATCTGCGAGCAGACCGAGGACCCTGCGCTCGCCAAGGGCCTTGTCAAGCGCGATATCATCCGCGTCATCACGCCCGGCACGGTCATCGACAGCGCATGCCTCGACGACCGGCGCGGCAACTTCCTCTGTGGCATCTTTTTGGACGGGCAGAACGCCGGCGCGGCCTTCTGCGACATGACGACCGGCCACACGCACGTGACCGCCTTTTCGGGCGACGACCGCGCAGAGCACCTGTATAACGAGTTATCCCGTTTCTCCCCCGCCGAGGCGGTGCTGAGCGCGGGTGCTTACGACAACGGTGAGCTGGTCGAATACCTTCGCGATAAGCTGTCCTGCGCGGTCGAGCGCGGCGAGAACCGCTTTGAGCTCAAAGCGTGCGAAAAAGCCATCCGCGCGCAGTTTAGCGAGGAGCGCTTTGCAAGCCTTCCGCGCAACAACCCGGCCGCGTCGCTCGCGCTGGGCGCGCTGCTCTCGTATCTGCACGAGACGCAGAAGACCGATCTTTCCTACATCAAGGATTTAGAATACTACGAGCAGGGCCGCTTCATGGAGCTTGACCTCTCCGCGCGGCGCAATCTGGAGCTGACCGAGACCATCCGCGCCAAGGAAAAGCGCGGCAGTCTCCTCTGGGTGCTCGACAAGACGAAGACCGCCATGGGCGCGCGCAATCTGCGCGCATGGCTGACGCGTCCCCTGCGCGACGTCGCCGCCATCGAGCGCAGACTTGGCGCGGTCGAGGCGCTGACGAAAAATACCGTTGCGCGCGAGGAGCTGATTTTGGCGCTTTCCGGCATCAGCGACATGGAGCGCCTCATCGGCCGCATCGCCTACGGCACGGCGGGCGGGCGCGACTTTGCGTCGCTTCGCAACTCCATCGAGCGCATCACGGAGGTCAAAGCCCAGCTTACGGCGTTCACGACGGGCAGGCTGCATGAGTTAGACAACGAGCTCGACACGCTCACCGACGTGGCGCAGAGCATCCGCGACACGCTCATCGACGAGCCGCCGTTTTCCGTGCGTGAGGGCGGCTTCATCCGCAAGGGCTACAATGCCGAAGTCGACCGCCTGCACGAGATTTTGTCGGGCGGCAAGGGGCTTCTCGCCGACATCGAGACGCGCGAGAAGGAAAAGACCGGCATCCGCACGCTGAAGATCGGCTACAACAAGGTCTTCGGCTACTATATCGAGGTCTCGAATTCGTTCAAGGACCTCGTCCCCGACACTTACATCCGCAAGCAGACGCTCGTGAACGGCGAGCGCTACATCACCGAGGAACTTAAAAACCTTGAGCAGGAGATTTTGACCGCGGGAGATCGCGACAAGGCGCTCGAATTTGAAATTTTCACCGCCCTGCGCGAATCCGTCACCGCCGAGAGCGTGCGCATCCAGCGCGCGGCGGGGCTCATCGCCGAGCTCGATACGCTCTGCTCGCTCGCGTCCGTCGCGGTGAACAACAACTATTGCCGTCCGAGCGTGGACGACAGCGGCGTCATCGAAATTCACGACGGCCGCCACCCCGTCGTCGAGCGCGTGCTCAAGGACGCGCTCTTCGTCCCGAACGACACCTATATGGGCGAGCGCGAGGACCGCGCCGCCATCATCACCGGCCCCAACATGGCCGGTAAATCGACCTACATGCGTCAGGTCGCGCTCATCACGCTCATGGCGCAAATCGGCTCGTTCGTGCCCGCCAAGAGCGCGCGCATCGGCGTGGTCGACCGCATCTTCACGCGTATCGGCGCGAGCGACGACCTCGCCGGCGGCCAGTCGACCTTCATGGTCGAGATGACCGAGGTGAGCGAGATCTTGCATCAGGCGACGCCACGCTCGCTGCTGATTTTAGACGAGATCGGCCGCGGCACGTCGACGTTCGACGGCATGAGCATCGCGCGCGCAGTGCTCGAATTCTGCGCCGACCCGAAAAAGCTTGGCGCGAAGACGCTGTTCGCCACGCACTATCACGAGCTCACGGAGCTTGAGGGCATTCTTCCCGGCGTGAAGAACTACAGCATTTCCATCAAAAAGCGCGGCGACGAGCTCATCTTCCTGCGCAAGATCGTCCCCGGCGGGGCAGACCGCAGCTACGGTATCGAGGTCGCAAAGCTCGCGGGCCTGCCCAACGAGGTCGTGAGGCGCGCGAACGTCATCCTAAAAGAGCTCGAGCAGGGCGGCGCGTATCAGGCAAAGCCCCGCGAGGAGACCGAGCAGGTCAGCCTCGACGCGATCGGCGAGGCTGAGGTGCTCGCGGCCATCCGCCGCGCCCAGCCGGACACGATGTCCCCCATCGAGGCGATGCAGCTCCTCTACGAGCTCAAGCAGAAGCTCTCGTAATTTCCCCGGAAAAGAGGTCTCCCCATGGCAAAAAAGAAAACCGCCTCCGGCGGCATGAACCGCACCGAGCGCGTCGCCGGAACGATCTTCTTCCTCGTCTATCTTCTGGTGATGCCGCTTTTGGCAACAAGAATATTCGACCTTCTGGAGGTCGTGCTCGACACCACCATCAACGATTCCCTGCGCAATGTGCTCTATTACTACACGCTCTTCGCCGTCACGGTGCTGCTGTTCCACTCGTATCTGGCGCACACATCGGGCCGGTTTTTAGACAACCTGAACCGCGCGCTTTCGACGATGCTGCTGGGCCTTCTCGTCTTCTACGGCGCGAACGAGCTCATATTCCGCGTGTGCAATGTGCTTTTTAACAGCCGCACGAACCTGAACGACATGACCATCGCCGCGCAGGTGGCCTCCGCCCCGCGCATGACGGCGCTGATCGTCGTGCTGCTCGCGCCGTTTGTGGAGGAGGTGCTCTTCCGCGGCCTCGTGTTCGGGTGTCTCAAAGAAAAGAGCAGAATATTCGCCTATATCCTCTCCTGCGCGCTGTTCGCGTTTTTACACGTGTGGACGGCGGCGCTCTCTAACTGGGACTTAGGCTATCTCATTTTGATGCTGCAATACCTTGTGCCCGGCCTTGTGTTTGCCTGGGCGTATGAGCATTCGGGCACGCTGTGGACGTCGATCCTGCTCCACATGCTCGTCAATGCCCTTTCCCTTTTCACCATCGCTTCCTAAAAGGAGGAAATCAATGCCCCATATTCAGCAATTATCGCCGCATGTCGCCGACCTCATCGCCGCGGGCGAGGTGGTCGAGCGCCCTGCGAGCGTTGTCAAGGAGCTGCTGGAAAACGCCATCGACGCCGGCGCGCAGAGCGTGACGGTGGAGATGAAAAACGGCGGCATGACCTATCTTCGCGTCAGCGACGACGGCTGCGGCATCGCGCCAAGCGAGCTGCCGACGGCTTTTCTGCGCCACGCGACGAGCAAGCTGCGCACGGCGGAGGATTTGGCCGCCATCGGCACGCTGGGCTTCCGCGGCGAGGCGCTCGCGGCGATCTCGAGTGTGTCGCGGCTCGACATTTTCTCGCGCGAGCGCGGCGCGCTCAGCGGCGCGAAGCTCCACTTAGAGGGCGGCGTCCCCGGCACGGTCGAGGACGCGGGCTGCCCCGAAGGCACGAGCATCATCGTGCGCGACCTCTTCTACAACACGCCCGCGCGCTTAAAGTTTATGAAGCGCGACAGCGCGGAGGCCACGGCCATCGCGGGCCTTGTCGGGCACCTTGCGCTCTCGCATCCCGAGGTGTCGTTCAAGCTCATCAAGGACGGCACGCAGACGCTTTTGACCCCCGGCGACGGCGCGCTGCGCTCCGCCATTTACGCCTCGCTCGGGCGTGAGTTCACGCTCTCGCTTCTTGAGGTCAAGGGTACGGACGGCGACATGGGCGTCACGGGCTTTGTGACCTCGCCCATCGCCTCGCGCGGCACGCGCGGCATGCAGACATTTTTTGTCAACGGGCGTCTCGTCAAATCCCAGCTTCTTACCGCTGCGCTCGAAGAAGCCTACTCCAACCGCATGATGAAGGGCAAGTTCCCCGGCTGCGTGCTGCTCGTCGAGCTGCCGCGCGACATGGTGGATGTGAACGTCCACCCTGCCAAGACCATCGTGAAGTTCGTGGGCGAAAAGCGCGTGTTTGATCTCGTTTACCACGCGGTCATGGCCGCGCTCGACAAGCGCGAAGAGGCCGAGCGCCCCCAACCAAAGCCCGCGTCCCAAGTGCAGAATCCGCGCGGCGATTTCTTCGCCAATATGACCTCACAGCAGTATCGCGAGAGCCAGAGGGCGGCGGAAAAGCCCGCTTATACGCCTGCCGGTGCGCGTCCCGTATCCGCGCCGCAGAGCGCGCCGGTGAAGCCCTCGCCCGCCCCGCAGTGGCAGACGAGAGTGCCCGCCATCGACACGCAGAGCGGCGGCAAGGCGGCGCTTTCCGACTATGTGCGCCATGAAACGCCCGCGTCCGCGCCAGTACTGTCAGCACAGCAGTCACAGCCTGTGGAAAAGTCTGTCCATTCTGTGGAAAACCATGACGACGAGGTCGTCACGCTGCCGATGCCGGAGGAAGACGCCCGCCCCGTCGTGACCGGCCCGATCATCGGACCGGCGGCGGAGACTGCGGCAGAGCCCGAGCCGGAAGCGCCCGCCGTCCCCGTGTTTGCCCCTGCGAAGCAGGAAGAGCCCGAGATCGAGCAGACGACGTTCGTTCCCCCGTCCGCCGCGCCGTGGCGCATCGCGGGCGAGGTGCTCGACACCTACATCGTCTGCGAGGACGAGGATAAAAACGTCTGGCTCATCGACAAGCACGCCGCGCACGAGCGCGTGAATTTCGACCGCATGAAGGCCAACCAGGAGCCACTGATGTGCCAGGCCCTGCTCGCTCCCCTCGTGGCGGAGTTCGCCGCCGAGGAGTACAGCGCGCTTGCGGCGAATTTGGAGCTTCTGCGCGAATTCGGCTTTGAGTGCGAGGAGTTCGGCGGCGGGAGCCTGATCCTGCGCGCCATCCCCGCCGATATCGACAGCGGCGACGCCATCCCCGCGCTCGAAGAGCTCGCCGACAAGCTCGTCACCGCCCACACCGTCGACCCCGCCGCCGCGCGCGACGCGCTGCTGCACACGATGGCCTGCAAGGCGGCCATCAAGGGTGGATGGAAGAGCGATTTAAGCGAGCTGCGCGTGCTCGTCGACAAGGTGCAGAGCGGCGAGGTGCAGTTCTGCCCGCACGGACGGCCCGTGAAAGCCAAGCTCACGAAGTACGAGCTCGAAAAAATGTTCAAGCGCGCGTGAGCGCAGGAGGGAGAAGATGAAACTCGTATGCGTCGTCGGCCCGACGGGCTGCGGCAAAACGTGGCTCGGCGTCGAGCTTGCGAAAATGCTCGGCGGCGAGGTCGTCTCCTGCGACTCGATGCAGATCTACCGCGGCATGGTCATCGGCACCGCCGCGCCGACGGCGGAGGAGATGCAGGGCGTCCCGCACCACATGGTCGGCGTCGCCGACCCGCGGGAAAACTACTCCGTCGCCCGCTATGCGGACGACGCGGCGAAGTGCGTCGACGATATCCTCTCGCGCGGGAAGCAGCCCGTCATCGTCGGCGGCACGGGGCTTTACCTCAATGCCCTGCTCGCCGGTCACGGCTTTGCCGGCGGCGACAAGGACGGCAGATATCGCGCGGAGTTGGAATCCCGCTGGGACAAGGAGGGCGGCGAGGCGATGTTCGTCGAGCTCCGGCGCATCGACCCCGAGACCGCCGGAAATCTCCATTTGAACGACAAAAAGCGCATCCTCCGCGCGCTCGAGGTCTATTACGAGACCGGCAAGACCATGGCACAGCACAACGCGGAGACGAAACTCATCCCCCCGCGCTACGATTCCGTGCGCATCGGCCTTGCCTATGAGGATCGGGACGACATGAAGCGCGCCATCGACCTGCGCGTTGACAAAATGGTCGAGGCGGGGCTTTTCGACGAGGTGCGCGCGCTGCTCGATTCCGGACTTCCCCGCGACGTGACGGCCATGCAGGCCATCGGGTATAAAGAGGCGCTTGCCTATTTGGACGGTGGGGCCGCGCGCGAGGAGGCCATCGACGAGATCAAGCTCCGCTCCCGCCAGTATGCCAAGCGCCAGCTCACGTGGCTGCGGCGCGACCCCAGCATCCACTGGTTTTATTGGAAAAAAACGAGGATTCTCCCCGATTGCCTCGCTTTTTCGACAGAAATTCTCCATACCTATGGCGTATCCTGACTTTAACGCGGACAAGCCGTCCGCAAAAAAGAAAGGAAAGAAAAGCCATGAAAAAAATCGCAAACCTTCAGGACCTATTTCTCCTCTCTGCGCGCCGCAATCGCACGAGCGTGACGGTATTTCTCGTCAACGGCTTCCAGATGCGCGGCGTCATCACGGGCTTTGACAGCTTTGTCGTCATCTTGGAGAGCGACGGCAAGCAGCAGATGCTCTACAAGCACGCGATCTCAACGATCGTGCCCATCGCGGCCATCGACCTCAAAGGCGCGGAGGAAAGCGAGGAGTAAGCACGCCTGATCCGGGAGTGTGCCATGAAATCTACATCCGTTTCCACAAAGATCATCACGATCCTGCTCCTTTTGGCGGTCATCGGGTATTTCGCCGTGCAGGGCCACAACTACTTTGTCAGCCCCGAGACGACGACGCTCGTCTACCGCTATCACAGCGAGCGGTCCATTGCCCTGCGGGGCTACGTGGTGCGCGACGAGCAGGTCGTGGACTGCAATGAAACGCTCATCGAGCTCAAGCACGCCGAGGGCGAGCGCGTGGGCCAGGGCGACACCATCGCCTCCGTCTACCGCTCGGCCGACGCGCTGAACGCCACGCAGCAGCTCGAGACACTGCGCGCGCAGAAAGAGCAGCTTGAGTACGCCAAGAGCGCCTCGAGCGACGCGGCCACCGCGCTGCGTCTGGATACCGACATCCGCGAGCAGATCATCTCCGTGCGCGCGGCCTACGAGTCGGGCGCGTACAGCTCGCTCGACACGCTGATCCCCCAGCTCAAAACGACGGTCTTGAAGCGCGAATACGCCTACAACGGCAGCGATGACTTAACGGCGAAGCTCGACGAGCTGAACGCGCAGATCACCGCGCTCTCGGGCGCGGCGAGCGGCGGCACGACGCGCATCACAGCGCCCGTGTCGGGGACTTACAGCGCCGTGGCCGACGGGTACGAGAGCGTGCTGACGCCGGAGGTCCTTGAGACGATGACGCCCTCGCAGCTTTCGTCCGCCGCGCCGCAGAGCGTTTCGACCACGGTGGGCAAGCTCATTCAGGGCAGCGCGTGGTATTTCGCCGCGAACGTGAACGAGGAGGACGCCGCGTCCCTGAAGGAGAACAGCAGGCTGACGCTCCGCATGGCGTCGGGCGTCGGCTTTGACCTGCCCGTCACGCTCACGCGCATCAGCGCCGCGGAGAACGGCAAATGCCTGATCGTGCTCAAGAGCACGCGGTACTTATCCTACATGACGCTGCTGCGCGAGCAGAATGCCGAGCTCATCATCAGCGCGTACGACGGCCTGCGCGTGCCGAAAAACGCGCTGCGCGTGGATGAAAACGGCGTGTCAGGCGTTTACTGCCTCGTCGGGCGCGTGGCGTACTTCAAGCCTGTGAGCATCGTCTATCAGGGCAGCGACTACTGTCTGGTGGAGCCCGGCACGATCGAAGCCGCCACGGAGAGCCAAAAGTCCCTTTACACCCTGCGCCCGAACGATGAGGTCATCGTTTCGGCAGGGGAGCTATATAACGGAAAGGTCGTAGATTAGAAATGAGCATTGCTGAAAACATCGCGCGCGTGCGCGCAAACATTGCCGCGGCCGCCAAAGAGGCGGGCCGCGACGTAAGCGAAATTACCCTCGTCGGCGCGAGCAAGATGAACGACGCGGACGCCTGCCGCGCCGCCATCGCCGCGGGCATCGACGTGCTGGGCGAGAACCGCGAGCAGGAGATGACGAAAAAGCTCGCCGAGCACGCCTATGACGGCGCTCCCCTGCACTTTATCGGTCACCTCCAGCGCAACAAGGTGAAAAATGTCGTTGGCAAGGTCGCGATGATCGAATCGGTCGGCTCGCTCGAGCTGCTCTCTGCCATCGACAAGCAGGCCGAGAAGCTGGGCATCGTGCAGGATATCCTGCTTGAGGTGAATATCGGCGGCGAGGAGGCCAAGAGCGGCTTTGCGCCCGAGAGCCTGGAGCAGGCGGCGGAAGAGGCCAAAAAGTGCGCAAATGTCCGCGTGCGCGGCCTCATGTGTATCCCGCCGGTCGCTGAGGGCGAGCACGGCAGCCTGCCCTACTTTGAAAAAGTTCATGCACTTTTTGTTGACATCAATGCCAAGTTGTATGATAATACACTTGATATACTGTCAATGGGCATGAGCGGCGACTATGAAGACGCGGTGCGCGCAGGCGCGACGATGGTGCGCGTCGGCACGGCGATCTTCGGCGCCCGCAATTACACGATTTGATCGAGGAGGTCTTGATACCATGGGTATTTTGGATGATCTGAAAAAGTGGGCTCACCCCTACGAGGATGAGGACGAGGAATATGAAGACGATTTCCCCGATCTGAGAGACCGCGGCGACACGGGCGCCTTTGCCGACCGCCGCAGCGCCGAGCGCAAGGCGGAGGACCGCCGCAACAAGGTCGTGAACATCAACGCGACCACGCAGCTCAAGGTCGTGCTCGTCAAGCCCGAGCGCTTTGAAAACGCGAGCGAGATCGCCGACCATCTGAAGGAAAAGCGCACGGTGGTCATCAACCTTGAGTCCACGAACAAGGACATTGCAAGAAGACTGATCGACTTCCTCTCCGGCGTGGCCTACGCGGGCGAGGGCAAGATCAAAAAGGTCGCGGCCAACACGTACATCATCACGCCCTATCATGTGGATATCATGGGCGATCTGATCGACGAGCTGGAAAATAACGGCCTCTACCTGTAAAGAAACGGAGAGTGGGATAGCATGCTGACACCGCAGGAAGTTTCCGGCCGCGCTTTCAGCAAAGCGGCCTTCGGCGGATATAATATGGCGATGGTCGACGAGTTTCTCGACGAGCTGACCGACGATTATACCTCGCTCTATAAAGAAAACGCCGCCCTCAAGGCCAAGCTCAAGGTGCTGGTCGACAAGGTGGAGGAGTACCGCGCGACGGAGGATTCCATGCGCGCCGCCCTCCTGACCGCCCAGCGCATGGCCAACACCATGGTCGAAGAGGCCGAGGAGAAGAAAAAGACCATGCTCGCCGGCGCGGAGGATGAAGCCCGCGCCAAGATCGGCGCGCTGCAGAGCGATGTCGAGCTTGAGCAGCGCCGCCTGAACGCGGCCAAGGCCGCGACGGCGGAATTTTTGCAGAAGACGCGCGAGCTTGCGCAGGCGCAGCTTGCGCTCATCGAGCGCGCGCCTGACTTGACGCCCGAGGAGATCGCGGGCGGCGAAAAGACCGAGCAGAAGGCCGAGGCCGATGTGAACGCCATCGAGGAAAATATCCTCGCGTCCTTCCGCCCCGCGGCGGAGGAGGCCGCGCCCGAAAAGGCGCAGGAGACCGCTCCGGCAGAGGAGCAGAGCGCGCCGAAGGCCGAGGAGCCCAAGGCAGAGCCGCTCGAGCCGGACGACAGCCCGTTTGTGGAAACGGCCAGCCATGCCATCCGTCTGGATGACCTCAAGTTCGGCCGCAACTATCACGGAGAAGAGTAACAGCAAAAGGGCGGTTTTGGCCGGCTCCACAGAGGAGCCGGTTTCAGACCGCCCTTTTATTTTTTCTTTGGCCGCAGCGCGGTGAAAAGGAGACGACATGAACAAAAAGCCCATCATCGCCTTTCTCTACGACTTTGACAAGACCCTCTGCACGACCGACATGCAGGACTATACGTTCATCCCCTCGCTCGGCTACACGCCCGGCGAGTTCTGGAGCATCGCGAATTCCTTCGGCTTTGAGAACCGCATGGACGGCCTGCTCGCCTACATGTACACGATGATCGAGGAGTGCCGCAAAAAGGGCATCCGCCTGGACCGCGACTACCTCGTCTCCTGCGGGCATGCGATCGAGCTGTTCCCCGGCGTGCAGGACTGGTTCTCGCGCATCAACGCCTTCGGCGAAACGCTGGGCGTGGAGATCGAGCACTACGTGCTCTCCTCCGGCCTGCGCGAGATCATCGAGGGCAGCGGCGTGAGCCACGAATTTAAGGAAATTTACGCCTGTGAGTTTTTCTACAACGAAGAGGGCCTCGCCTCGTGGCCGAAGCTCGACGTCAACTTCACAAACAAGACCCAGTTTGTCTACCGCATCAACAAGGGAATACTCGATGTCGCGAAGGACAAGGAGCTCAACGCTTCGATGCCCGACGACTCCAAGCGCATCCCGTTCACGAACATGATCTACATCGGCGACGGCCTTTCCGACGTGCCGTGCATGAAGATGATGCGCGCCTACGGCGGGCAGGCGGTGGCCGTGTATCAGGACAGCAACCGCGCGGGCGTGGAGGACCTGCTCGCCAAGGGGCGCGTGGACTTCATCTTCCCCGCGGACTACCGCGACGGGACGCTCTTTGACGAGACGATGAAAAATATCGTCCGCAAGATCGCCATCGCCGACGCGCTGGCCGAGGAAAACCAGCAGCAGCTCCGCTCGCTCGGCCGGAGCGAGGTGCCGCAGCAGGTGGGGCTGTTCTGATGGTCAATTTGCGCTGCCCCGTCTGCGCTGGGGCGCTTGAAAAACGCGCGGGGGCCTATCTCTGCCCGAAAAACCACAGCTTTGACATCGCCAAGAGCGGATACGTCAACCTCCTGCTCAACTCCTCGCAGGGCCACCACGGGGATGACAAGCTCATGGTACGCGCCCGCCGCGACTTTTTGGACAAGGGCTATTACGACCGCTTCATCGCCGCCGTTGCGGACGCCGCGGCGGAGTTCACGCCGCCGGAGGCGACGGTCCTCGACGCAGGCTGCGGCGAGGGGATTTATTCTCTTGCCGTTCTGCGCGCCATCGAAAAAGCGGGCAAGCACGGCGAGCTTTTAGGCGTCGACATTTCGAAGACCGCGCTCCAGTACGCATCGAAGCGCTCGCCGGACTTCACGCTCTGTGTCGCCTCGTGCGCGCACCTGCCGGTCGAAGACGGCAGCGTCGACGAGGTGCTCAATATCTTCTCCCCTTTCGTGCCGGAGGAATTTGCGCGCGTGCTGAAGCCGGGCGGCTATCTTCTGCGCGCCTATCCCCTGCGCGAGCATCTGTGGGAGCTCAAAGCGCTCATCTACGACACGCCGCGCGACAACCCGCCCACGCCGCTTACGACCGAGGGCTTCACGCTCGTCGAAACGCGCGAAGTGCGCGATATCATTCATTTATCCTGTAATGAGGATATTCTATCTTTGTTCCGCATGACGCCGTACTATTATAAAACTGGCGCTAAAGACCAGCAAAAGGCTGAGCAGGCTCAGGAGCTTAGTGTCAAACTGGCGTTTGGGCTGGCGATTTATCAAAGGGATTGATATTCTCCCGCACTATGCGGGAGGGGTAGCAGCGCCGCAGGCGCTGCACGGGATAAGGGGGG
>ERZ834722.1034-NODE-1034-length-28451-cov-11.786766_pt1 | contig 28451 bp, 51 predicted proteins | sample MGYA00519576_ERZ834722 | MGnify/ENA primary metagenome ERZ834722 (study PRJEB31850, sample SAMEA3708759) | human gut metagenome | biome: human gut; feature: human-associated habitat; material: faeces | place: China | collected 2014 ...
CCAGCTCTGCGTAGGTGTGCGCGTCTTCCAGCTCGTCCTCAATGTGCTCCATCAGAAGCTTAATTTCTTTCATGACTTACGCCTCCTTTATGTATCTCAGAAGCTTGTCAACCTCTGCCCGGTCAAAGGACAGCTTGCCGACAAACGGGATGTCAAATTCCAGCGGTTTCCGAATCTGCGGGGCGAATGCGTTGTAAAGCGCGTCTTCGTCGATGTTTCCGTCCTCCAATATGTGCATCATTTTGACGGCGGGAATGCTTTCCAGCCTTTCAAAAATCTGCGGCGTTCTCTTGGCGTACAGGGCTACCACCCCGGCAACAACGACGGCTTTCATTTCCGGAAAGTGTGGAAGAACCTCCTGCTCCACATACCGAAGCGCCCCGTTTACAAAACGTTCTTTTGAAACCATAGTTACCTCCGATTATTGTCGGGGCGGCGATTGCCGCCCCATTTGGGTTAGCCAGCAGCGGCAGCAGTGGGCGCAGTCCAGCTGTTCTTTGCGGGCATGGGTTCAGGGCACACATTCCCAATGGGAATCACAGTCTTGGTCAGCCCGGACAGCGTGTTCAGGGTGTTCTGCATACAGCTGAGGTTTGCAGTGATCTGGGCATTGACAACCGCCTGAGCGGAAATCTGCCCCTCAACGCCACGCAGACGGCCATCCAGATACTGGTACATGTCCAGTATCTTCTGGTCAGTGTAGGTGTTGGCGTCTCGCAGCTTGATATCGGACTTGAGCGCCGCGATCTCAGCCGCCTGTCCTGCTTCATACCGGTTCACAACGTGGTCACCCTCGGAGCAGTTGCCGCCGAAAATGCCACCGTTCGCCATGCCCAGCAGGGTGGAAATGCCGCCGATGTAGCCGCCGATACCGCCCACGCGGTCAGCAGCAGTGAAATTTAGAGACATATAGAAGTCCTCCTTCAAAATATTAGGAGGTGGCCACCTTCTATCTATAAAATAACAAAAAAGTCGGTAGGGAAACTCTCGTTTCTCTACCGACTTACAATCACATATCCTTCAAAAAGCTATCAGAAGTCTATGTTTTTTGGGAGTATGTAGCTATACTCCTGCACACTGTTATAGGAGTTTTTCAACTTCCTAATGTACCTATCTAATGTGGCAAGGGACATGCCGTAAGCGTGGCACTGCTGTACACGGCTCCATCCGGCGGCTCGGGTGCGGATGATCTTTTCCTCCAGCGGCGTGAGAATCGCCAGAGAACAGAACTCATCCAGAATCACCCGATTCCACGGGACTTTATCCACTTATCACATCAGTCCTCCTTTGGGGAACTGTAGGTTCTTGCCAGTTTGCTGTCAGAGATACCGGCGGTGGTAGGATCATTGACCACGCCCAGAATCACCAGCAGGGCAAACACGGCGTTCACCACGGCCAGCAGCTTGTCGCCGATTTCGCCCAAGTCCAGCGTAAATCCGAACAGGGCAGCCACCGTTTGTACCAGCAGAAGCAGCGCGGGAATCGCGGCCAGCCAGAAGGCTTTGTTCTTGATACGTACAATCCAGTTAATCATTTTGTTTTCCTCCTTAATTATGCAACGGTATTTTGCGCACTTCCTCCATAACTCTTTTTGCAGAGCCATTCCCGCCAGCGGCGGCGTAGGGTTCGTATAAGTAGTCATTGAGGTTTTCATATTCGTCTTTGGTGATGTATCCACGTTCGATGTACTTCATCCCCAAGTAAATGATACGGTCGTGGGCCATTCCCACCAGCAGCCGGGTGTTCGCATCGTTCTTCTTCCGGCGGGCCTCCAAGAATCCCCAGAAGCCCGCCGAACCCACGAACGCCAGCAGAATGGTAATGGCGGTTTTGATCCATTCGCTCAAATGGTTGTCCTCCCGTTTCTCAGCCGTTCCACCGGCTGTATTTCCCATTGTCCTCGTGAATCCCCCATCCGTACAGCCCAAGACCGCCCCGCCCGGGGATTTTTTCGGCCTGTACCTCCTGCGCTATGGCATACAGCTTCTCCGGGGAGATAGCCCCTGAGAGGTCTACAGCCTGTCCCGTGGTGTGCAGGGAGTTGGATACTCCGCCCACTTCGGCGTTGTGCTGCTTGCACCGAACACCGGAATTCACATTCAGGGGAACCCCCGCCCTGCGGCGTATCTCATCGGCTATGCGGACGGTTTCCTCTGCGGGTTCTGCGGGGAAGCCGTTGCAGTATTTCCCGCCGCACTGGCACCGGAACTCCTCCCGGGTAAAATACCGGATATCGTCCCAGAACGTCCCGGTTTTCGGCGAGTCGCTACTCTCCGACTTTTCCACCTTTACCGCCGTCCCGGCGATAGCACCGATGAGCATTTTCTGGGTAGCCGCCCCTGGTATCCCATCCACAGTAAGCCCGTAGTCGGCCTGAAACGCCCGGATTGCCACTTGGGTATTCCTGCCCTCAATGCCGTCAATCGTGCCGGGAGAATAGCCCAGATAGGCCAGAAGGCACTGAATTTGCTTTACCGTCATACGTTCACCTCTTCCCATCCCTGAGGGTATGCGGATGGCGACCATACATTATTGTCCAACGTGGAGCGGTACACTTTGATTCCCTCCGTGCAGCAGTCGCCCTTATTGTAGGGGCTGGTAGCCATGGCGACGAACGGCAACGCTTTCGCTGGATCGGTGCTCCAAGCAAACCCCCACTGTGCGGGAAGTTCCTCCGGCTCCTGGGTGTAGATAGTGCTGTCATAGGGCTGCACCAGCCGCACCACACGGCCAGCAGATGATCGGCACACAAACCCGGCCTTGCGCTCCAACATGTTTTTGTTTGCGACAGCAGCCTTGAAACCAGGAATGTCGCTATCCGTCGCGTTCAGTTCGGTGCCTGTCATGTCCGGGGCTTTCTCCTGCAAGGCAAGCGCATTCGCCCGCCCCTGAGCATACATGATGCTTTTTCTTTCCTCTTGTGTCACAGGCTGTCAACCCCTTTCTTGTAGGCTTCATCCAGCTCTTTCAGCTGTTCCTCTCCGCCGCTGGCTTTCATTTCCGCGATTTTCGCAAGGATGGCGTTTTTGCGTTCTTCAATACTCACGCGTTCTTCACCCCCAGAGCAGTTTCAATTTCAGTCAACGCAGATTCATATTCGGTATTCTGAGCAACAACCGTCTGATACTGCTCCCTCTCATACTCCCGCTGAGCGGCATCCAACTCTGCCCACGGCTTCCACGGGGCTATCATTTCGCCAGCGAACACCACGCCATCAGCACGTGTCCACGTCTGTCCCGCAGGGATGAAGCGATAGCCCTCAATGTAGGTATCGCACTTGCCATCGAAAGCGTCCGTTTCTACGGCGGTATATGTGATATCTGGGTTAATTAGGTGACACTTAAAATTGGAATCAATGTATATTGTTTTCATTTAGGCCACCTCACTTACATTAGACTAACTTCTGACACTTTGACATTGCCGCCCTTTTCACTATGGAAAGATAGCATAACAGTATTTGCTCCAGAGACACTCGAAATATCAAGACTAACTGTACCAGTTGTGCTCGTGGTGACTCTTGCGGCTGGGTTACTAATCGAAGTAGCATACAGATAGACGCTAAGAGATCCGTTATCTATTGAATCTACTGTTACTGAAAGTGCTTTATACTCACTTACGTCGATCTTATTTTTCGGACCACACGAGAAGGCTTTTTCGGCGTAGGCTACTATACTAATTTGTTGCCCTGATATACTAGCCGAGCCGGCGGAAGTAGCACCAGTGCCCCACCCACCAGTTATTGCGTCGCAAGTATCGCCATTGTTGAAAAGATGGGTGATATATAGCAGCGTGACACTCTCGGTCTGGCCATCGGTGGTTATCACGACATCGGCACTTTTTGACTTATCCCCATCCGTAGCTGTCGCCGTCCAAGTTCCTGCATTATAGACTATGCATGTCCACGAACCACTGGTGTTTGGAGCAGTAAGGGTTGTAGTTCCATCACTGCACGTACAAGTTGATCCCGCAGGGTAAGTGACGTTGATTGTAGCTGAGAAGTACGTTATTGTGACATACTCTACAGTTAAACGAGTAATGTCGACGTCTTGGGTTGCGATACTGCTGCCCTTTGTAGCAGTAATAGTCCATGTACCAATGTCCAGACCGCTAAACGTCCACGTACCATTTTTCTCGGAAGCTGTTTTTGTGGTTGACCCCATTTTACAGGTTACGGTAGAGCCTGTAGGAGCTGCTACAATAATGATGGATTTGTTGGGGCTTCCGCCACTGCCTCCAAATCCATATAAAGGCACTGCTAAACTCATACGTACACCTCCACCGCAATCGGAATATCCACCGTGGGCTTGTCCTCAAGGCATGTAAATGTCATTTTGTTGCCCGATCTAGAAGCAAAGCTAACCATACCGCACGCCTCTTTCAGCGCAAGATTGGTGTCCGTGTTACTCCCGTACACTGGATAAGCCATCGCACGCTTTGCATCCGTCAGACCGGAGACCGTAACAGACTGGGTATACGGGGCGCTGGCAGACCAACCGGCAGCAGTTAACGTTGCAGTCTTTGCAATCGTTTTGGCATTACTTAACGCCGTATCCACGTACCCCTTGGTTGCAGCATCAGCGCTGTCCGTGGGCACGCCTAATGCTTTGATTTGATGGGAGTTCATGACAATATTCCCGGTCATTAGACCGCCAGCACTAGGCAATGCCCCAACATTTTCAGCTTCTAGCTCAACGTTGCCATTGGAGTTAGGTTCTTTGCCGCACACTTTGGATACAGCACCGGTGCCATCCAAGCCCATACGGGAGACGGAGTAGGCATAAATCGGGCTTCCGGAATTGAACGTCATTGCAACTCGCGTCCACAGGTAAGCGCCCTGTGCTACCGTGGGAATACTGCCTTGCCAATTCCCGGACGGGATAACATTCCCGGATGTGCTGGCTTGATATGTTACGGACTGGCTGGTCAACAGCGCCGGGTTCCCGATGTCGCCCTTTTCGCCCTTGATCTCAAACCACTGATACTTCGTCCAGTCCGTTGGGGCAGTTGCGGAATTGCCGCTGTATACGCCCATCCAGTTGTCAGGGAGAACACCGAAGCTGTGAGAAGCCGCCGTGGGCTTCTGCGCCGCGTACCGAATCCAGACGTATGCGTTGTCGCCTTTGTCACCTTTCGCGCCGTTCGTGACGGTAAACGTGCTGGTGGTATTATCGTTATAGGTAATACGGTACGTGTCTACCAGCCCGCTGACGGAGACTTTGTCAATGGTTGAAATGCCCCGCCCGTTTTTTACGGTGAAGTCAAAGGTAGTGGTGTCCGCCAGGGTGATTCGGTATGTATCCGTAAGGCCGCTGGTGGACTGCTTCACGATGCTGCTGATACCGCCATGGCCGTCAGCAGCGGCGGTCAGCCAGTTCAGCAGAATTTGTCCCGTCAGCTTCTTTGCCGCGCTGTCCTGTTCCAGAACGAAAAGGTCAGCGGCTTTTATCTGTTCTGCTGCAATCAGCTCGGATATTGCTTTATCTGCCATCTGCTTCCTCCTGTTCAGTCTCTTTTTCGGGTGCAGGAGGCGCAGACAGCGCCTGCACCACTTCTTCAATGGCCTGCATACTGCCCAGCATCCTGTCCCAGTTTTCCCGTCCTGCGACCTGAACGCCATCGAGGGTATTCAGGACTGCCCTAAGTTTCATTACAGGGTTCATTTTTACTCCTTTCCCAGCACCACACGCACCGCGCCGGTTTCCGGTACGATAGCAATTATCTTCGTGTATTGGGCGGCGTACTGCCCTTCCCACCACATTTGCACCGTCTCAGCGGGATTTGCAAATACCGTGGCAATCGTAGCCAGGGATTCCCCAAGAATGCGGATGTTTATCTGCCCCGCCTGCGGGAATGGATTGAAGTAGTCGCAGTCGAATTCTTTGCCTGTTGCGGTTTTCAGTTTTTCCATAGAAACCTCCTAGTATAATCGGCCATATCAAATCCATGTTAGGTATTGTAGAGATATTGTTCTGCCGCTTCCATCCCTGAACGATGTAGAGGCTATAGCTATCATATGGCCTCCAATTATCAGTCCTTTGTCTTCGGTTGTTAGATTAGGTGCTGTATTCCACCCATTGAACACACCATTTGCAAAATCCGCATACCCAAGCGAGGTGTTGATACCGCCGCTGGTGTAAGCCGTTGATATGGTGTTGTAGCCGATTTCCGAGCCGTAGACACTGTGACTGGCAAGCCCTGACCCGTCAAGGTACCCATCGTTGCCACCGTAGTCAATCATACCAGCGCTGACGCTTCCCCGGAAATAGCCATTCTCAGCGTACAGATTTCCGGTCGGCGTAATCTGCACGCCGTTAGCCTCAGAGCCGCACTGAATGCCGTTTACACCAATGTAAATACCCCGGCTGTTGGTGCCGTTCCAGACCTGATTGTTATAGCTTAGGTAGTCGGATTGGATATCAAAACCGCCGATTTTGCCACTAAGGGCGGTGATCTTTCCACGGACTTCTGCGCCGGACTTGGTGATCTGGAACACCGTGGTATTATTGGCCTTGACCGTCCAGGAATCGTCAAGCAGCTCCCAGCCAAAGGACGAACTGTCACCGCCGGTTTTGGTCACCCGCGCGGAGATCTGGTCGCTCTGAATGTCCAGCCGCGAGGTGAGCTCGTTCCCCTGTTCGATACGGGCAGAGACTTCGGCGGAAATCTGGTCGGCCTGAACCTTGAACGTGGACTTCATTTCGGAATAGTGGCGTTCAATTTTGCGCTGCGTAGGTGTTTTGTACTCGTACTTATAATTGATTTTTTCGCCGCCGGGTGCGGATACATTCGCCGTGTACAGTGCCCCGTGGGAAACGTTTTTGGAGTATATCCCGCTGTATAAGTTTCCGGCGGCAAATCCGTCTCCGATCTCCGCCGCCGGGTCGATGTGTGCACCATCGGCGGTATACGGCTGGTACTGAAAGCCTTGGATTCTCGATAGAATATCCTCAGCCATTTTTTGTGTACCCCACGGGCAGTCCAGAGTAAGTGTTCGCCCGCTGTCGGTTCCGGCTGAGTATTCCATTTCATCTGACACGACAACAACGACCTTTGAATATCCGTTGAAAGTGTCTTGCTTTTCCAGCGACGAAAGCGATTTTCGGACATTGATTACGTCAGACAACGATCCTGTCACCTCCAAACGTAATGGCGTAGCCGTGGGTATCGATCAGGTAGCGGGTTTCTTTTGGGATATTCCAGAAGCATACCAGAAGCAATTCCCCCGATTCGCTCATGAGAAAGCACCCGGCGTACATGGCGGCGATATATCCAAGATATTCCCGGCAAGTATATTCCGGATTGTACTGGACAGGATAGGCGTTGCGCATAATCTCCGCCGTCCTTGGGTCTAGCGTTATGCCCATTGTCTGGGCAATCTCCCGCACAACGTCTATATCCTTTGCCGGCCATGTCAATTTGCTGTCTGCTGGGTAATCCTGCTCAGCGAACAGAATAGCGTCATAGCCGTGGATTTTAAGCCACTGCACATCGTCCTCGTCAGCGTCCTGGTCGATGGAATCCGCATAAAATACGCCCTGCGGGAGCCACTCGGAGCATTCGCCGTCATCGCTGACAAGCCTTACATAAACCGCAATCCGGGACATTCCTTCAATGTTCCCGGAGGGTTTCAGCATTTTAATGTCGCACTCCCGGCTTATTACATTGCCGACGGTCGGTTCGTTCCCATCGAAAATCGCGCCGGTAGTTTCTACCGACGCGAGGATGTTCATTCCGTATCCGGCATCTGCGCCGGAAGCCCCAACCAGAATGCGGGTGCCGCCGAACGTGATTCCGTTTCCCCGTTTGTCCACAAGAAAGCCCGTATCGCCGATAGAAACCCGCGTTTCCTTCGTGTGGATGCCCGCAAGGATTTTTCTATACAGAGCAGATGTTTTCTGCATATTGCCTCCTTACTGCTCGATCAGCGGGAAGGAAATACCCGTCCATACCGATTCCCCGGTATCGGGGTCAACGTAGGAGATCGAAGCGGGAACGTTGTTGGAATAATATTGCGCCGTCTGGCTCCCATATAGCGGGTGTAGGTTCGTTTCCACTGTGACAAACTCAGGGTTTATCAGCGCCATAAGCGCAAGCTCTTCCGCGCGGTTCATATCCGTGCACGTGATATCAGCCCGGTATTTCTGAGCCACCCGGCCACGGTGCATGGTAGCGTCCATGGTTCGCCCAGCGTTGGGGCTTTCCACATCGTTGCGCTGCCATTTTATGCCGCCCTCCTGAGTGAGGTGGAGGATGTCCACACCGTTGATCTTGAAATATGGTTTTGCCATACTACACCCCCAATGCCCGCTGTGTCCGGCGCTGCTGACGGGTGATCTCAGGTGTCAGCACCCGCGCAAGCGTCGCAAGGTCGCCGGTGAACTTGATTATGATTTCCTCGCCGGAACCGTTCTGCGAAAGCACCTCCGCAACAGCCTGTTTAATGGTTTCCAGAGGGGCTTCAACGTTTGTGCCGCGCTTCTGGTCGCCCAATACTGCCATAAATGGGGCATTCGGCGGAATCACTGTGCCCTGCGCCAAGTACGGTATCTGTGGAGCCGTAAACTGCGGGAGATTCCACCCAACATTTCCTATGCCAGGAATGCTGATATTGAAGCTCAGCATATTAAACAAGGAATTGATGCCGTTAACAACGGCGCTTATCATTCTGTTGATAACGCCGATTACGCCATTGACCGCGCCTTTTATTGTAGAAACAATTCCGTCCCAAATGTTCCTTGTAGTTTCGCGTACAGAATCCCATGTATTTGCAATTCCATCTTTGATATCAGAAAGCGCAGTAGAAAACCAAGTGGTAACGGATTTCCACTTTTCGGTGATACCATTCAGAAGACCCTGAATGATATACCGGCCTTGTTCCGCCATAACGGTGGACGGGGAATGGATGCCAAATGCGGCGCAAAATCCATCAATGAATGGCTTAAAGATATTATTCCATATCCAAGCGCCAATATCTTTCACTGCATTTAGGATTCCTTCTAAAAGCCCCTCTAATGTGAATTCGCCGTCCTCGTAGGCCACATCGTACCACCACTGCACTACTTCTTCCCAAGCGTCGTGGATAAGCCCCCACAAAAATGCGGTCAATGCGCCAAAAGCGGAGCCAATCGCCTCGAATACTGCTGTGGCGACACCGACCCAGTCTACGTTTACAAGAAACGTTTTGACCTGCTCACCAAGGGTAAACCAGTCAATGCTTTGAATCGTCTCTGACATAGAGTTGAAGAAGCTTATAGCAATGTTGCTTGCAGCCTGTGCGAGTTGTGCCATATCCAAATTGGTAAGAAATCCGGCAAGCATTTCCAGCGCGATCTTGAATTTCGCCCACAGAAGCACGCCTAAATTTGACCAATCCACGTTTGAAACTATGCTGTTGACGCTATCCGCAAGTCTACTCCCAAGCCCCGCCCAGTCAAACGTCTGAACTGCGGTAGCAAGAAACGTCATTGCTCCATCTAGGGATTTCCCAATTTTTTCTCCAATGCCAGTCCAATCCGCCTGCGCGACCATGTCATTTAACGCAGCTGTCAATGTCTTCGCAGCATCCGCGAATTGCGCATTTTTCAATTGCTCGGCAACAAGTTGCGCCCAATCCGGCAGCGAAACATTTAATGCCCCCCCAGACCCACCAGCTCCACCGCCGGAATCTCTTTCTGTATCGCTCAGAACATTAAGCTCGTCAAACGACATAAGCTGTTTTTTCAGCTTATCTGTTTCCTTTTTTGCGGCACTTCCTGCGCTACTGATTTGCTTCGAGGCGGTTTTCCCGGTCAATCCTATCAAACTAAGGAACTTCGAAACATAGCCGATTGCGGAGGCTATCAGATTAACTACTTTTGTGATTATCGGCCCCAATACATTCCCAAGCTGTGACCAAGCGTTTGAAAGCGTATTCGAAAGCTGCTGATTCTGCTCCATGAATGCGCTTACAGCTTTTCGGAGTATCCCAATAACACCTCTAACCCCTAGAAGCACTGGGATGAGCCTTTTTGCGCCGGAATATAAACCGCCAAAGGATTTTGAAATTGATTTGCTCCCGGTAAGCATTTTCCCGATGCTGGATGCCCCGGATTTCAGCGCCGACGCGAACTTTTTTACCGCACCAGACGCAATATCCCACATTGTTTTGGCAACAGTTTTCGTAATATTGGATATTGCGCTAAATACACCGCGGATAAGCTCGGCCTTTGACTCAAAAACGTCAGCGTCCTCTTGCAACCCGTGGAACGTATCACGTACTCTTGCAATCATGGATTGCAACCCCGTAGCGGCCTGCTCCGACCCCTGAATAGATTCTTCACCAATGCTCGGCGTTGCAGTCCCCGCCTCTTGCGCAAGTTCGGAATATCTAGCCTTAACGCCGTCAAGTGCCATCTGCGTAGTTACAAGCGTTCGGTTATTCTTTTCAAGTTGCGTTTGGAGCAACCCGATTGCATTTTGCAGTGCCTGTATGCGCTCTACATTTTCGGGCGAATTTTCGAAAACGCCGTTGACGCCTTTTTTTGCCTGATTTTGTAGTGAAGTCAGTTCTTGTTGAGCCGCCTTAAGATTCTCTGTAAGAGAGTTCTTCGCAATATTACCAGCTGTCAGGTCTTCTTCGAGGCGAAGCATTTTCTTTTTCAGCCTGCCAAGTTCTTTGTCAACATCACCCGTTGACAGGTCTACAGAAATTACAACGGAACCGTCTGCCAAATTACCACCTTCTTCGCCATTGTGATATAAAAATTCACGCCCCGCCAAACTGCTAGTCTTCCTTGACACTTTTCCGCAAGCGTGATATTCTTTAATTGACTTGTAAACTTTATTTGGGGGGAATAGAATATGCCAAAGTACGCAACAGCTACCAGCGATAAGAAAAAGAAAACCGCTCTGAAATGGTGGGTTATCGGATTCCTCGGGCTTTTTGGGATTGAGAATTTCTACGTCGGAAAAATCAAGAAGGGCATCATCAGATTTATTGTCGGCATCTTTATCTTGCTGTCGTTCTATGCAATGGGCGGAGACTTCGAGGGGCGTGTACCGGTCTGCATCGTTTTCTGGGCAATCGCTGCTCTACCTAACTTCTTCAAGATCGTTATGGGCGTTTTTAGGGATAACGTCGGAGAGCCACTAAGAGAATGATTTACCGCCTCCAACCCACAGCTTGAGGGTGTCTTCCTCTTCGCCAGTAGTTTTTACCTGCAAATCAACCAAGCGCCTGTTTTTTTCATACCATTCTCTGGTTGCCTTATCCAGTTTCTTTCCTTTTGCTTTTTGGCTCCGAATGTAGAGCACGTTTGAAAATGTGGAATCTCCAATTTCCATAAACCAGCCGAAAAACGTCCACCAATGGAGGTTAGGGATTGCCCTGACCTCCATATTTGCTACACGGTTCACAGCTGGAATAATCAATGACGCATCCTGTTCCCAGTCAACCATACACGGGTGCTTTTTCCCGTCGCTTTTCTGCCCGCAGTCAATAAACTCGGCCGCTTTCTGTAATGCCTCCTGCAAAGCATCTTGCGGGATTGCCCTCCATTCCGGGTACATTATCCTCAAAATAACATTTGATTTGCCGTGATCGTCCAAATCTGGGTCATTCATGGCAATCAGAATATCAAGTACTGCCCGAAAATCGCTGCGGATCTTGTAGTTCACGCCACCGACGGGCAGTGAGGTGGGAAGATCATACACCATCATACTTTGCGGTATACTTTTTTACCGCGTCATCGGACTTTTTAGCACGCTTTTCGGATTCAGACTTGACAGCTTTTGCGATTGTATCCAAAACAACCATTGCAAACAAGTCTCCATTCGGGAGAACCGTTGCCGCCGAAACCTCCCCAAAAATACTATCTCTTGCATCATAACCCAAGATATAGCAAATTTTTTCTTCCAATTCCTTGTTAAACAAGAGCATGCCTTCGATGCTTTCGCCAGAAATATCTTCGTGCTTGCTGAAATACTCGGAAACCTCCGAACATCGTGCGGCAATGCTGAAATCAGCCGGATTCATCCGAAATGAAGAAAACGCATTTCCGTCTTCATCCGTGAAAGTGAAATTCAGTTTCCCAACGGAAACGCTGGTGTTGATGGTGTTGCTCATACAATATCCCTCCAAAGATTTCGGGGCGGCTCTCACCGCCCCGTATTTGCATCAGGTATCAGCCGTGAACGTAACGGTTCCGGCGCTTACCGCCGCAGTACCTACCGTGCGTGCGCCGCCGTATGTAATGTCCATCGGCATTCCAACAAAGCCGCCGCCCTCGCCGCCAAGGCTGGACGGCTTGACCATACAGGAGCTGTAGCGCTCTGCAAAGGCCGCCGTGTCCTTAGTACCGGCGTACAGATGCACAATCAGCATATCCTGATTGGTCAGTGCTGCCACGTTCTGCTCCTTGACAGCCAGGTTCCAAATTTTCAGAACCGCAGCGTCTCCGGCGTCCAGATCGCACGGGTCAAAGGTCTGCGTGATGATGGGCTTTTTCATCGTGCTTCTGGTCGTACCGAGGATATCCTTGTTGGATTCCTCCTGCCAGTCGTATTCCATGCTGGAATCCGTGACGCGGCTACCAAGCGGCGACCACACAGGAGCAGAGGTTGTTCCGGTGTTCAGGTACGCGATCAGCAGCTCACGGTCTACGGTCTGGCCGGATGCGGTATTAAACTCTAAATCTGCCATTATTTCACCTCATAAATCGTTTTTTGAATTGGACGGACAGCTGCACCATGTACATTGCCGTTCCTTCTTCGTCTGCACCGTACAGAACGCCGTTCTGCGCGGTGATTTTCTCCGCCCTCGGGTCATCCCCAAAGGTGGGGGCATTGCCCATAACGGACATTTTCTGCACCCACTCCTGAAAGTCCATGACCCAGCCCGCATTTTCAGATGCTCCGGTATCATCCCCCGGGGACTTCTCGAACACGTAGTACAACCCAAAATTGTACTGATTGATTACGGTTGTGTTCCCAAGGATATCCCGTGTTCTGGAAATCTCCACAAGCCCGGAGGGGAAAACACCGCCGTTGAATGGGATCTGGTCTGTGTAGTCAACATGGAAATCGCGGAAGATATCCGCGCCGGGGTACTGCCCGAGAAAGTCCTTGATTTTTTCCAGCGCCGTCATATTCCGCTCCTCCTGTTGATATAAGCCTGTAGGTCGTGCGCAATTTGGTCTTTCTCTGCCGCCATCATGCGTCTATCCCAGAACGGTCCCGCCTGCTGGTTCTTGGTGGTGTCATAGTTCAAGTCCCGATCGGTTGCTCTCAGCACGGTTCCTTTTCTGTACCGGTATCCAACTCCTGGAATGAAAGCGGGGCCTTTTCCGGTTTTGGCATTTACCATGACTTTGCCGTAGTACGGATACCGGGCGTATGGTCCCATAACCGTGATCTCTGTCGGGCTTGAGATATACTTAAGCTTCGTGGAAAGCACACCGGTTCGGAACGGCATGTACCGCGTTATCCGCTTGTTCACTATCCGGGTAAGCTGCATCTGCACATCGCCGGTTTTATTGACGCCAAGCCTTGTCAGGATGGTGTCAACAGGCTTCATATCAACCTTTATCCGTGTTTTCATCCGCCCGCCTCCACATGAACCAGCTTGCCGCCCCAGTATTTGGGGTCAACGTACTTCACAACAACCAGCCCGGGAACCTTCACCGGAATGAAGGACGGCCACTGCGCCGCCGTGATTTCCTCCCCGGCACCCAGCAGCACCTTGTCCTCCGGATAAACACACACCTCCGAACAGGGAATGACCAGCAGGAAGGAATTGACTTCCTTACTGCCGGTCTTGTCCACATTCTCGGTTTTTTTGTAATCCAAAAAGGCTCTATCGTGTACCGTTCTGGTTACTTTGTCGCCGTCCCGGTGGTATACCGTGACCGCCTGACTGCACAGCCGGTAGTCTACGGGGCAGCTGCGGCGCTTGATTCTCACCATAGCTAGCACCCCCGGTAGATATCGAGATACAGGCAGGCGCATCGGTACAGTTCCCGCGACTGCCCTTTGGCGCTGACATCAACACCGTTCCCGCTGCCATAGCTCACCGAAACGGAGCCAATAGACGCAGACTGAACAGCGCCGCCCTCACCGTTGATAATCAGATCAAAGCCGTGAATAGCCTCTGCCATGGCGCACACGGCAAGGGCTTCGGAGTTTTCCTCCGGTGCCTTTACCGTGTATATGCGCTTGTATCTTGCCAGCTGCGCCGCCGCACGGGCTTCGCACGTGTTCCAGTCCTCTGCGGGGATAGCGTCGCCCCGAAAGCTGCTTATGTAAAAATCATAGTCAATCATCAGGGCGTCTCCTTTCCGTTACGCGGTCTTTGGCTTCAGGATAATGCCGTTCAGCGCCGCCGCCTTGAGCGTGTTCTTAAGCACGACACCGGCCACCAGCTCCACTTCGCCCTTCTTCACAGCGCCGGGGGCTTTCAGATCGGGCATATAGCTGTTGATGACACCGGTTCCGGTGGGGGAAATGCCGTGGAAACCGTCCAGGGCGATATTCACAGCGTAAATGCTGGAAGTACCGGCGGCGGTGGTGCTGGGGGTGGAGGTGTCGATGACATCCACGGACTTTGTTCCGTTGTAGTACATACCGGCGTCCATGATGGGGATATCGCCAAAGTACTCCACAGCCCTGCCGAAGTCGTCCTTCTTGCGGTCGTAATACCCCGCACGGCGGGCAGCCGCCCGAACTTTCAGCAGCATGGCGGTGTTCATCAGCAGCAGAGACGCGCCGCCGTCCACCATGTGGGTCAGCTGATCCAGCTGGTCAACGAAAGCATTGGCGTTGCTGTCCAGCTTGGTGGAATCGGACAGGTCAATGTCCGTAGTGAACTCGTTGGAGGTGCCCGCCAGAGTCTTTCTCAGGCCGTCGAAGGTGTTCGTGACATACCCGGTGCCGGACGCGGCGGAGGTGCCGTTGATCACCAGATTGTGGAAATAGTTGCTGGTTGCCTTGATCTTCTGCTGCGCCTGGAATGCCAGCTCATCAATGGCTCCGGAGGTGCTCTGAATCACACGGTCGACCTGGAAGGAACCACCCATGATAACGGCCTTGGCGGTCTTTTCCTCCCGCTTTGCCTCGCCTGCGGTGTATTCGCTGTTGATAGCGCGGACAGCCGCGGTGGAGGGGGTTTTCAGCTGAATGTAACCGTAGGTCAGCGTAGAACCGCCGGTACCGGGGGAAATGGCGTTATCAAACACCAGTCTGTCCAGCAACAGAGAACTGCGCCGGAACTCGTCGACCACCTGCTGATCGACCTTGTCGGCCATGCCGACCTTTGCTTCTGCAAGAGTAATTGCCATAGTTAAAAATCATCCTTTCACTTCATGTTGTAATTTGCCCTGAGCGCACCGGCGAGGGTCGTCGGTTCGCCGTTAGGCTCCTGCTGCCCTGTACCGGTCTTCCCGGCATAGGGGGGCGGCGTTTTGCCGTCATCGAACAAATAGCCGCTGTCCTTCCGGAGAGCTTCCAGAGCGGCCTTAATGTCCGTTTCCTGGTTCTTGCTGCTTCTCAAAGTGTCGATGTCCAGCAGCGCCCGGATTGCCTTGGTGCTTTTACCCTTTGCGCCGGTGATGGCGGCGTCAAGGGCGTGGGAGAATTCCATATCCGCGATCTTCCGGTTGCTCTCGGCAATGGCATCGTTGTACTTCTTTTCCCAATCCTTAGCGGACTGCTTGATGGTATCGATGTCCTGCTCCTTAAAGCCGGAAATGGTCTTTTGCGCCTCACTCAGCTGGCTCTTGATGGTGTCATAGTCAGCAAAAGGCTTCTTAGCAGCTTCGATATCCCGGCCATTCTCTGCCATGATCTCGTCAATGATCTCCTTGCTCAGGGGCTGGTCTCCTACCTTGAAATTCTGCAAAAACTCGCGTTTCATATACTTCCTTTCTCAGCTATGCTTTGTTATATGGGGGTTGCGTCCCCTGCTGTCGGCTTGTTTTACGCCTGCCACGGCAAAAATGGTATGAAAAAAGCAACCGTTCGGAAAACCCGAATAGTTGCTTCAATCAACTTGATTATAGTGGCACTTCCCATCGCGCCATGCGCCGCACCGCTCCTTCACGCATTCTATGAATTCTGCGGTGTTGTTTTCTATCACCTGTTGTAAAGTCTGGTTGCCGCTTTCGTCGTACTCCTGCGTCGTCTGCTGAACCAGATGCCGGTTTACTGCGTATGGGCAGTACATCATGCTTGCTTACTCCCTTTCTCGTAGTTTTCTGCCGCCTTTTCCGCCTCTCTGGCCTGTTTTGCGCCGAACCCGGGCATTTCCATGCGCTCATGCTGCATCCGCAGCCCTGCCGCTTCGGAAAAGCGCTTATATTCCTGATCCAAAACATGGTACTTGATCTGATCGCGCTGTAAGTTCTCTTTGTCCCCTGTAGCCTCGTCAACCAGAATCCTGCGTTTCTGCTTCCGGATGGCGGATTCAAGCCGCCGCTGACGCTGGGTAGCCTCATACGTGGTGTAGTGCTTCCCGTCGTAGTCAATGCCTTTTTCGTTATCTTTCCTGAATTTGTCAAGTTCCTCCGGCGTGTATTGCGGAGAATCAACACCCAGAATAATCGGGAAAGCCGCATGGCCGCAGTTCAGCGTACCGATACGCCGCACAAGGGAGTTATTCAGTTTCTCGTATTCTGCGTCACTGTACTGTCTGCCTTGAATCGGCTCATGGTCGGGGGCGCTGGCCGCGTGAGCGGATATCTCCCAGCCGTCACAGCCGAAATCATCGTGGTTATTCTGGCTGATCTGCTCCTGCATCAGTCCCAAGCCGCCCATAACGCTACGCCGAACAGCGGCTTCCATGGAGGTATGAACGCCGGATTCATAGTCGACTGTGACAATCCCCTTTTCTGCCAGATTCCGGGTAGCCTCCCGGATGGCAGAGGCATAATCCTGCGCCCCCGTCGAAACCTTCGTAAAGGCGAAATCGCAAGCCTGTCTGTAAGCGTCTGTAAGCCCCACAGCCTTCCCATTTGGCATGACAGCACCCATTGTCTGGGTGATATTGCCCAGCTCAGAATCGGCAAGCTGCACCGCCGAAGACACAATCTGCTGTAAGACCTCATTACTGCGGAATGGCACCGCCTGTACATAGGGGTGTTTCCGGATGTCATAACTGTATCCGGTTTCCCCGGCCTGTTCTATCAGTCGCCGAAGCTCCCGGTGGGATACTTTCAGCCGCTTTCGAAGCTCCTTTTTTAACTGCCGCTGAGAAATACCCAACTGTTGAAGTCTCCATGTCTGATAGGCCGCCGTGCTGGTGAATTGGCCAGCTTCCGCAATTCGCCTTGCAATATCCTGAATCAGGAACTCTGTCACCGGGGCAATGAGCTGCTGTGCCTTATTTCCAAGGGATTCAATCTGGTCAGCGGTTAGCATTGGCTTTTCTCCTGCTCTCTATCTGTTTGTAATGCGGCTGTACCCGAATTACATTCCAATCGCATTCAAGCGGCACTTTACCGTAAAAAATCACAAATAACGGGGCTAATCGCTTCATCATTTCTTCATATCCTTTGAGAAAAAGCCGATTAGCTTCCTTGTTGTTCTGCGTTCCCACGCTGGACACGGCAACAACGCCGCCTACCGGCTCGCCATCGAAGCACCAATCATAGGATTGTTCATCACTCCAACTGATTGTTGGGTATACTGTAAGCCCATGCGCCTGCCAATACGCCGCAAGCCAGTGTTTCCGATAGTGATTATAAATCTGCATGGCCAGTGGCATGTCTGTGTATGTAGAAAAATCCGGTGCACACACGGCGGTGAACCGAGACAGCATAGGAATATATCGGTCTGGCGTATTCCAAAACCTGGCAAATTGGTAATCATCCACAAAAGAATGCAAAATTTTTCCTTCCGGATTTTTGCAGCTTATGGCATAGTTCATCGGGATAAATTCGCCCGCCGGGTACGCCTTGACAGGCTCAATCTGTGGTATGCCGTACTTGCCGACACCGGGAAATGTGAATTTGTCCAGATTTTCAAAGTTAATCATGCATTCCCTCCGGAAATAAAAATGCCGCAAGATACATTTCTGTACCTTACGGCATAGCAAGCATCCGGATTTGCACCGGAACCACGGCAAACACCGGTTCTCCTCGGCTTAAACTATCACTTGCTATGCCTATTATACCACAGTTTCCTAACCCTCGCAACCATCTTTTTCTCCTCGGTGGTCAAATTTGTATACCCTTTTGAATTATCGTTCTCATTGTGATTGTATCCGTGGTGGGTATGCGGCTTCTTTCCGTCGTGGGTATGGGAAAGGTCTATTGTTTTATTTCGTTTCATGCTCTGGTCAAAATAAATGACTTGCAGCAGGTCATTCCCGCCAACCGTGACATATACCCGCCCCTTTGTCATTGTTTCCATCAGCGTTTCCGCCGTCCTAGAACTTTTCTGAACGAACTTGATATTTCCGGACTGAAACAACGCTTTATACTGACTGCCGTATTTGTTACTGTGGTCACTCATACCGCTACTTGCGCCGCGTCCACCCATTAAACAGGCCTCCACGTGCCGCTGCGCTTGTTAGCTCTGCGGTATGTCTTTCCGTTTACAGTAACTTCCAAAGCGCCGGATTTTTGCGCTGAAACGAACGCATTGGAAAACGATTTGTTTTCTGCCGCTTTTCTATTTTTGCTAGACTGTTCGCGCAACTTCCGCATATAGCTATCCATTTCGCCACGCGCCCTTGCTGCCCTATCTGCGGCACTTCCTGTTTTCTGCGCCGTCGTAAGCCGTGCAGGGCCACTTGCATATGGGTTGACCGCTCCCGCCGCCGTTTTAAGTGCGGTTGTTGCAAGCGACGCCATCTGTTTTACTGCAGCCTTCTTTTCGGCATCCGACAGATTAAGCCCGTTGATTTCAGCAGCGTCGCGTTCAAATGTGCGCTTGATAATATCGCCCATATCCGTTACGGATGCTGCATTTGCCCTGACAATATCTTGCCGTGCCAAGAACCGTGAAAGGCTCATCCCACGCCCGGCCTGTCCTGCATCAAGTCCGCCGCCGGCGCTTCCTCTACCTCCCATGCTTATTCCTCCCCTCCGTTACTATATTCTATCGGCATGTACTTCTTCCGAATTTTCGCTAACTGGGCTTCCGTGTCCCGGGGCATGTTGAATTTCCACCCGAGTGCAATCTCAGGTTTCAGCAGCCCCGCCGCGACCATGTCCTTGTAGTCAGCCCAGGTCTTTTCCTCGTCGAACAGAACGCCGTTGCCCCAATCCACGACAATGGAATCATCTTCCACGTCGTGGGCACCGGGTACGCGGTACATCCGCCCCAGAACGCCGCACAGCCTGACGGCCTCTCGCAGTGCGCTTTCCCACATCTGCTGGAAGTCGATAATCGTCAGGTTGTAGTCGCCCTCAGAGGACGTTACCTCGGTAGCCGTTCTTTCTGCGGCCTCCACCTCGGACAGCAGCCCGCGCTTTAAGCCTATCACGTTCTCCACATTCCGGAGATATTCCGTTTTTCTGGCAAGATACGACTGTTCCCGCAGCGCCGGGGAGAAAATAGTGATACCTATATCGTCGGGGGATTCATCCACTGCGGTAAATACGCTTGCGGACAGGTTTTTCCGCCCGCCGACCTCGTCAACCTCCAGCATATCCGCGCTGGCAATAATCCGGCTTTTCCCCCGCTCGAACTCTCCGTTGATCTGCGCCTCGTTCCGGTTGATATTTTCAATCAGGCCGACAGCCGCGTCATAAACGGATACCCCGTCGGGGCTCCCGTCCACACTGTTGTCAATCGGCGTTTTCAGCCATGCAACGCCGACGCTTCCCAGTGGCTCAGGGAACGTGTATTCTTCTGCGAGTTCCGCATACTGTGGCAGCTCTGTAAGCGCAGCAGCCTGCCCCAAGCTGTTCTGGTCGTTCGACCGATACAGTCTGTTGGTAATGGTCAGATACCCGCTATCATCCACCGTGCGCCGTTCCAACAGTGTGTAATAGAATCTGTCACGGATGCTGTGTTCTGCCATGCCGATGTCGGTCATATTCCCGTCCACGTCCCGGCCAAATACCAGAATGTTCGGTCTGCTCACAACTGCGAAGCGGAAACCGCTGCCCGTCGGGATAGGCTTTAAGCCGCTTTCTCCGCAGATCAAGGCTTTTTGCATGGCGCTTTTCTTTTTCGCGTCTGCCGCATCGAGGATCTCGGAAACAAACGCGTCTTTGCTGGATGCCGAATACTCCGAAAATGCCGTCTTTGTCAGTTTACGGACGATGGTATATGGAATCCGCTGGCACGGGTCATAATCCGGGCCAGCATCCTTCTCATAATACATATCCTGCCACCTCTGGATGGCCAGTTTCATTTCCGGAGATGTCATGTCAACGGCGCGAAACGCCATTTCATAATCACTGTTCGGATAAATCACGCTTTTCTCCTCCTGCGTTGATCGTGATGCGCCGCAGCGCACGGGTTGCATACTGCAAGCCCTGTATATAGGCGTTCAAATTATCCACTTCCGCCCGAAGCCGCCGATTTTCCGCTTCAAGCGTCATGATATCGGCTTGCAGCGACGCTTTCGCCCAGATAGGCGCACGATCGACAAGCCATTTTTTAATCATTCTCATCACAAATTCTCCCAACGATTTCCCGCGTCTCCCGGTTTCTGCGTAACACAGTCGCGCAGAAGTAACGAATATCGTCCATCGCATGGTCATTTTCTTTGATCGGCTTATCATCTGTGGAATCCTCGTCCCAACGATAAAGGCCAAATTCCCGAATTGCGTCACCGCAATCAGAGCCAATCTTAATAGCCCCGGCACGCAGCATTGCAGAAGTGAGCCGAATTCCGTACATTACATCGTTTTTCGCCTTGCGAACCGAGAAACGGCCATGTTTTTTTATGCACGCAATGAAAGATGCCGCTGACGGGTCAACGATAATGTGCCGTATATTTTTGTCATCAGCCAGCTTTTCGACCTCGGCATAATATTCCTCGTCCGTGAGCTGGTATTGCTTGTCCCTGCCGGAATAGTAATACTCAGCCACGCGAACGGCACGCCCGCTATTTACACACCACAACCCCGCCGAGAACGGATTTAACGTGCCATAGTCGCAGGAAATGTAATATTCCCCGGTTTCTGGCAACTCGTCCACAATGCAACTATCGTTAAACATGGGATAAATAAGTCCCTCTGCCAGCGTCCATTTTCCCAGAATGTACCTATCATAGAACACCGTTCCAGCATATTCTTTTTTCAGATTTTCAACAAAAGCCGGGGGCAAGAACGGATTATCATCTATGGTGTATTCTTGGCTAAAAATATCGGCATCACTATCAAGAAATATTTTAAGCCAGTGGTTGGGATACTGCGGGTTGTATGTTCCGTCAAAGCAAGAATACTCTTTATCGAGGCGGCTTTTCAGGAGCGCGAAAACCTCTTCCGACCAGTCCGCGACCTCGTCGCCGTAGCAATACTTGATAGACGCACCGCGAATCTTGGATACCTGAGACACTTTTTCCGCGCCCAGGCAATAGCACTTCTCGCCAAAAATCCACGCCGTATTATCGCTGGAAATCGCCCCAACAAGTTTATCGCCGTACAGATTCCGCATAGGCTCTAGTACGTTTCTCTCTATTGTGGATTTTGTAACGCCCAAAATAACGGAAAGCCCATCTTTCCCGGCTCGTTCTCGAATCCGCATGGGGATAATCCATTTGAAATCAAGATATGTTTTCCCGCTTCGGGTCGCGCCGCCCTTGAAATTCCATCGGTGATTCCCATACCTTGCAAATTCAATCTGTTTCGGGCTTAATAGCATCTCTGAACTCCTTAATTAGCCCATCCAGCTTATTTAGGCTATCATTACCGCTTGCCGTGTTTCTTGTGGCCTTATCAACAATAATCCCGAAAGATGTTGCGATCTGGCTTAATGTTGCGGCCGAAATCTTTTCGGGGTCAGTAAGCGCTTTCAGATGCAAATTGATTGCTTCTTGCATCGCCGCTTTTTGTGATTCCATGTATGCCATCATATCGGCGGTATTCTCTTCTTTTTTTTGCTGCACTTTTTGGGCGATATCCGGTGAAGCGCTGACAATCCTTTTCACAGTCTGGTGAGTTACGCCATGCTTTTTTGCAACGGCGCTGTACGACTGCATTTCTATCCAGTCGGCAATTATTCTTTTTTTCTTCCGATCTGTAATCCTTGCAGCCATAGCACCACCGCTCATACAAAATAATTGGCGCGAGGCCGATTCAAACGGCCTTCTGTTGGGGAGAGTGAACCCAACTCGTTTTCTACCGCGCCACGCAAAAAGAGGCTCAGGAACAATCCCAAGCCTCTTGCGCTTTTTCTTTTTTACCAGTATAGCACATTCAAACTGGAAAATCTTCCGGTTTTTTTCCGGTTTTTCAAATTTCTGTGCATCCGTACATGCAAATTGTAAAATGGTGAAGCGCCGAATCCTTTCGCGCATAAACCTGAGATTTTTCAATCCCAAATTCTTCGCACAACCTGTCCACATTCCCCCTCGCGGGCTTTATGTAGAATCTATCCAGCACCTTCCGCTCATCGTCTGTGAGGACTTCAAGCCCGGAATCCACAAGCGACACCCATTTTCTCGCCTGTTCCAGCGAACGCGCCAGTTCCTCACGGTGAACGATATTCGACAGCATCATATCTTCCCGGCCAGATCCACCGCCACTTACCGGCGTACCGTCAGCCGTGGCGCTTCGGATACTCTGCATAGCGGATTCCAGCCGCGCCATTTCTTCGGGAATGCTTTTCAGGGACTGTTTCTTTGCACTGTACTCCTTTAGCTTTTCAATGGCCTCATACTTCCAGTTCATTCCGTTCCTCCTTGCACATCTTATTAAACCCCTGTATAGATATAAACAATACACACAAGATATAAGACTTATATATGTTATATATAAATATATCTCTTATATTGAACCCAAACTGGTAGGCCGTTCTCATTAACAGCAGACACCTTTCCACAGCATGGGCATTTCACAGAAAGCCTTTCCTCTACTGTTGCCCCTTTTGGGTATCCGCTGGTCGCCGGTTTGCCATTATAGAATCTGGCGTAGAAGGTTTCACCTCCGATGATGAACCGGAATTTGCACCCGCACCACGGACAGTCCAGAACGCTCGTTTCACATTTTCCGGGCGATATGATTTCCATTTTACCCCCTCCATTTCCCGACCTTATAGTCGTACTCTTTCAGGCAATCGTACCGCCCCCGGAACGGATAGAACGTTTCCCTGTTCCCTTTGTACGCCTCCATGAGAGCCTTGTCCAGCTGCTCCTGATACCAATCCGCTTCATCGTTTGGCAGGAACGCCGGGCGGAAATACTGCATGATCTCGTTGGTTTTCCGCATGACTTTCAGGATTCTTGCGCCGCTGAATGTATCCTTTCCCATGGTCCCCGGGTCTCGCAAGGCCAGGGAGATATAGTCGCACATCTGCTGTGTTCCGAGTTCCCAACCATCGTTGAAGCACTGCCGCTGAACAGCCTCCTGCTTGGCAAGATACGCATTTTGTTTTGCCATATGCTTTTCCTTTCTTTTCTTAGTAAATCCCTGTATAGAACTATAACAACATACACACAAGATATAGAATTATATTATATATATTATACAGGAATGAAGCTATAATTATATATTATACAGGAATGAAGCTATAATATTGAATCCCGTCTCCTGTTTTTCGTTTTCGCCCTCCTTTCGGTGCAATCCTTCCCAGGCGGGCAAGGCCGCTTTTCCCCGTGGACGAATATGTAATTGCAGCACCGGCTGCCTTCGTAATATCCGAAGAAATACCAGCACCCAACGCAGTGCTTCCTGCTATCCTTGTACTCCATGTTGCTCCCCTAGAGAACAGGCAGGCTCCCAATCCCGCCGAGCATCCCGGTTTCTTGGCATACCCTAAGCAGTTTTGTCTGCGCCATCATCCGAATTTCAGCCGGTGCCCGTTCCGCTGCCGTGTGCAAGGCGGAAATACACTCAATCCCCTTTCCCTTGTCCACAGACAGCACATAGAACGTCGCAGATGCCGCAGAAGCGAACCACTCCGGAACGTTTCCGTGTGCGTATTTTGCAAACATCCTCTGGAGAATCTTTTCCGGGTCAGATTCCTCCTGCTCTACTGTGGGAATCTCCCATTCCCCGGACTTGGCGACCTCTTTCACTGTTTCGGTCAATTTTTTTGCAAGCATCTCGCGTGCAGTCTTCATAAGCAACGCATCATCAAATTTGAAATCCTGTTCTGCCATTATTCATGTACCTCCAATTCCTTATTTTTCCTGTCCCGGTATCTCCTTTGAGCGGCTCTCTGGGCGTGGGCTTTCTGGCACTCCAAACTGCAATAGATTTTCTGCTTGATCTTGCCCTGCGTGAATTCCTTCCCGCATTGGGGGCAGATTTTAGAAACGCCCTGCGGGGCTTCCACATCCTCCACATCGGCCTGAATTGGCGGGTGGTATCCGTGCATTGCCATGTACTTGCCATAGCTCGTCCCGGCCTTCTGGGCGGCTATGGAGCACAGGGTGAGATAGTCCGGTTTCTTGCTCATGGTTCTCGCTCCTTTATTTCCCGCCACAGCTCGATGACTCCCTCGGCGATCATAAGAATCCCCCATGTCATCCCCGTGGCAATAAGCACGCAGAAAAGCAGGAACACAATCACAGCGAACACAGTTGCGATAACTTCAGCCATTCTCTGCTCCCCCTTTCTTCTTGGCAATCCTCTTTTTCTCCGCTTCTTTCAGGGCGTTAAACACCATGATGTAAATATCCATTGTGGAGTCAGTGTTCACCGGAATCAGCGGGGCGATAAAGTGCCAGCAGTCCATGTAAGTGGGTTTATCACTCATTGCTTCTGTTCCTCCCGCGGCAGTTTGATTTCTGCCCCATCGTGCAGATCGTCGGTATCCAGTGCATAGGTCACCATCGTCAGCCCGCTGCGTGTTTCCACTACGCCGTTCAGGAAACCGCAGGCCATACCATCGGGAATATCAAGTGTGATTTTCATTATAAAAATCCTCCCTCCTCGGCATCTCTTTCAGCCACCGTCTGACGGCAAAGAACCGAATGCGTGACGGCTGATTCTTCGCCCACCGCTCAATAGCGGCGGCGTAAGCAATTCTAGCGTTAAGACGCTGACGGTGTTCTTGTCTTTCACTCATTCCCAATACCTCCATTTTTCGTAAGATATTTAATTTCTTCTTGCGCCAGCGTTCGATTGCTCATGATAATATGTGATTCTGTAGTCCTGTTAGGGCAAGCCACGCACTCACACTTGTAGGGTAGCTTGCTCTCATTCCCCCCTCTGCACAAGCATTGGTAATTGAAGCAGTCTGCCACTTTCCGTCACCCCTTCGGCGGATAGATAGGCTTCCAGTGGGTAATCCGCTCATCCCACGCATCCCAGAAAGGGAATGGAGCAATCCAAGTGATTCCATCCCAGATGCCAGTCATGGCCTTCCCCCCAGTAGTCCAAACATAGACCGCATCGCTGTAAGTGTAATCCAGTCCTATTCCTGCTTTTTGGGGTTTCAAATCCGGCAGCCTCTCACTGCACGGAATCCACCTCGTCCGCTCCAACGCCTCCATGCCCATTCGACAAGCCTCATTCACGGGGTCTATACTTTCGTAATGCTCCCGGTGTTCCGGGTTCAGAATTTCTATTGCTCGGTCAATTGTCATTTGTTTCGTCCTCCAAATCCATTTTTGCGCCGCAATGGCAATACGGGTATCTCCGGCAGGCCTCGCCGTATTCTCCGGCTTCCAGCAGGTTGTGCAAGTCGATGTTGTCCACCCTGCGCCCGCAGATGGAGCATTCCAGGCAGAGGGTCATTTCATCTGCAAGCCGGATATTCCAGTTCCCATTCCGCGCCGGCTCCACGTTGGCGGCGGGGAGACCATTAACCAGGCGGACAGCGTTTTCAAAGTCGCAAAATCCACAAATGGTATCACTACTTCCGCCACAGTCAGTGCAGCCTGCCACCCGAATTTTCTCAATCGCTGCCTCCCGGCTGATATAATCACTCATTTCAATTCCTCCACATAGCACCAACTCTGTGGCGGGCGCTTGATGTCATACGGGGCTGCGCCGAACCTCGTATCGCGTAGACCGGTAAACTCGCTCAGTTCGCGCGGTGCGTCGTAGATGCGCAGGTCGGAGATATGCCAGCCGTACATTTCCTCCCTTCCGAACGCATAATACCGAAATTCTTTCTCTGCCAGACATGCAGATTTCAAATCCTCGTCGGCAATCTCCCACCAACTATCACCGCAGTCGTAATCCATTCCGATTTCCGGGTGCGAGCAGTAATCGTAGTTGTACGTTGCTATGTTGTCACATGTGAACTCACCGACAACTATTTTCCCACCGCTCACATTGCATACCATCCCGCCGTTAACTTTGTAGCTCAGGTTTCCGGCAGTGCAATAAATGTAAACCTTAAAAGGCATTTCCATATTTGGACGGGTCTTTCTGACTTCCAGTGTCTTTTCTCCGTTCAAAATCTTCTCCACCCACTCCGGGCGGATGCTGATAAGTACCGCTTTAGCCATTGTCAGCCCTCCGGTTCCAGACCTTAATTGCTTCATATTTGTTTTTGAAATACCCAGTCCATGGATTTACAGGGCACGATGTGGTATCATTGACGCACTCGACAAACCACATTTTTCCTGACCGCTGCACCTGACCAGAGGTGCCGCAAAACGGGCAGGGCTTCAATTTGATTTCGTCCATGTTTTCTCCTTCCCGCCCGGGTTGCCCCGGGCTTATCCCCATATTCTGGCCGCAATTTCTTCATACGAAAAATTCTTGCTTGCCCAAAGTCGGGCGGTAAAATTCGCATAATTCCGGCTGAATCCCTCAGCCATCAGCAGTTTTACAAAACGTTTTCTTTTCATTTGTTCACATCACTTCTCGTTGTTACCATTTCCGTGAGGTCACGAAAATGGTCTATCCCCACTGTTCCGCCATAGCTTTTGCAATCCCGGGGAAGGTCTTGGCTCTTATTTTCGGGTCACGTTCTTTTCTGCCTTGGAATCTGCGGTAGTTTCCGTGAGCGTCTTTGCATCCGCCATTTACATACGGTTCGTGATTGGTGATAATTTCCGTTGGGTGCAGTTTTGGCAGCCCTTTAAGCCACAAACAAGTCCGCTTACTGTATGGGTGGCCATGCTCATACGGCTGTATTGCCTGTGTATATGGCGGCAATTCAACAATTTTCATAGGCGTTGGATTTTCCACCGCAATCATGGGGATATCGGCGTTATAAAATTCCATGAAAAATGCTTTTGCATCCATTGCCAGGGAATATCGTTCCGGGACGATTTCGCCGTTTCTCCGCATTCTTACAGCCCCGGCGTTCGTCAAATATGTACAGGGCGGATGTGCTATCAGCAAATCCCATTTGCCAACGTCATGCACCTGCCCGTCCATGGTGACGACTGTGCCGCCCTTGATGGCTTCCAGAGCGTCACCCAAAATGTGCCATTCAGGTTTCCCGCCGGACGGCTCCTGAATATCGCAGGAATAGGCCTCATGTCCCCGCGCCCGGAACGCCTTGCACACGGTTTGCGATTCCTCACATGCTATCAGAACTTTCACGGCTTTGCCTCCACAAACTCGCCGTTTTTCAGCATGTACGGTGTATCCGCTTTGATTTTTTCGCCATCCACATACTCCGTTTTCACACATACCGGGACGTGTCGTTGCTTTGCGTCGTCGAATTTCCACTCGGCCAGCGTAATCCAGCAGCCCACCGAAGCCTTGACCACGGAGCCATGTCCGGCGCAGCAAATCACCGAATCTTCTCCTGTACAGTTGATTCTTGCGGAGTCCCCGGAGCTGCCAATCCGGGCGCAGTTCCCGGAGCTGCCAATCTGGGCGCAGTACCCGGAGCTGCCAATCTGGGCGTAGTCCCCGGAGCTGCCAATCCGGGCGCAGTTCCCGGAGCTGCCAATCCGGGCGTAGTCCCCGGAGCTGCCAATCCGGGCGCAGTTCCCGGAGCTGCCAATCTGGGCGGAGTTCCCGGAGCTGCCAATCTGGGCGCAGTTCCCGGAGATAACGTTTTCACTCGGCATCTCAGCAATAGTCTTTTCCAGTACAAAATCCACACATGCCCTGATAAATCCGGATAGTCCCAGTTTTACGCCGATTTTCAGTTTTCGGGAGCAGAATTTTTTCTTATCATCCGTCTTCGGCTCGTCCAGCGCTTCAACCTCCGTGAACTCGTTCGGCGTGCCATCAGGGCGAATCAAACCATAGTAATCCAGCACATCAAAGGGGTTTTCGCAAAAGTGCATTCCCTTTTCACAGATTTTCGCTTCCGGTTCCTCGAAGACGGTATTTTCCTGATACTGCTTATCCTTGCAGATCAAGCCGGGGTTGAATCCTTTGTAACCTTTCATTTTGCATTTCCTTTCTGTTTGCATTTATTCCCCCGAGGGACTTTCCCCC
>ERZ834722.1035-NODE-1035-length-28446-cov-5.945405_pt1 | contig 28446 bp, 30 predicted proteins | sample MGYA00519576_ERZ834722 | MGnify/ENA primary metagenome ERZ834722 (study PRJEB31850, sample SAMEA3708759) | human gut metagenome | biome: human gut; feature: human-associated habitat; material: faeces | place: China | collected 2014 ...
GGTAGGTCACCCGCGGGTGGGGCAAGCTTCTCCGCTTCCCCAATCCCATTTGCTGCTGTAGCTCAGTCGGTAGAGCGCATCCTTGGTAAGGATGAGGTCGGCGGTTCGAATCCGCCCAGCAGCTCCAACATTTACCGCTTGAATCGCAGGATTTGAGCGGTTTTTGTTTTGCTTTTGCAACTTTTTGATAGAAAACCGATTTCTTAGAAAACAGGCTTCACCATAGAAACCCATACAAAAACCCATACGGACAAGGAAAAACCGCCCTTTCGGGCGGCTTTCATCTATGTGGCTGGTTTCTATTTGACTTGCCCTCTCTGTGTCGTGGCCTTGCGCTTTTTTGCTCTACGCTTTCTCCGGGGTGCAGCCTTTTCGGCTCTGCGTCCTTCCGCAAAGCCATAACTATAACCGCTCATAAAGCAGCTATACCCTTCGCCACGCCAACGCTTTTTTGCAGCAAAGGCATAGTCGATATCCGGATTGTAATAATTTTCGAGCGGATCATCTGGAAACTTTCTCCTGAACTCATTCCATTTTTCCAAATCAACTCTTTCCTCTGCGCCTAAACTACGAACAATCCCAATAACGATACCATCTACACGCAGTTCATCCAGCGGTATTGTTTCGTTTTCTTCACCGTCCGTCGGGTCACATACAAGAACGGTTTCCCCATCAATAAAGAGACGTTGGTACAAGAGTTTCTTTGCCCGTGGAGAATACACAAGGCAAATACGCCCGCTGTAATCTGTGCTCTTGGTGTCAATTAAGCAAATATCGTTATCCATAAGAACACGTAGAACCGGCCCCGTGTCACCGCCGACATGGCCCAAGTTATCAGCCCGGCCAACAATTTGGAACAACTCCTGTATAGTCTTTTGTGCATATAAACTCATTTTTTTCCTTGCCTTTCTGTGTTGGAGGCGGTACACTGTATGTGCCGCCTCCCTGTGGTGGTTGGTGGTCAGGCTCTCTGTGTCGTGCTTTGGTCGGCGAGGACACAGGGGGCTTTTCTCATGCTACGCAGAACCGCCGGACGGTGGTTTCTCTGGTAAACGCTGTGGCCACCTCCGGTAATGCCTTTTTAAGGGCGCTGGTGTCGATTCTGGCGGTCGTGACGTTCTGCCATGTGATCTTGTACTCCCCGGCCACAACGGCCTCAGAATCGCCCATAGCGGCCTTTATCGCGTCCTTGATAGCTTCTGCCTCCTGCTGGGCTTCCTCGATCAGCGCCTGAAGCTGGCGCAGCTCGCGGGCCTTGCTCTCCAATTCGTTGATGCTCATTGCTGTACCTCCTGTTTTTTTTGAGGGCCGGGTGACGTCTGGAATGTATTGAGCACTCGAGGGGCTTTTCACCAGTATGTCTGTCACCCGATTGTGGCTTGTTTGGAGCCGCCCTGTTTTCCCTTGCGGTGATTATAATATACACTATATTGCGCAATATGTCAATTGACGAAATCACTAAAGTTATTGCGCAATATTTATGAGAATTTTGTATTGCGCAATACTTGATTGTGGTGTATAATAAATCTACAATGGAGGAGATAGTATGAAAAAAATTTACTCCCCCGGAATGGAGAAGCAAATGACCAGCAAATCAGAGTATCGTAACAGCTGGATCGCAGAAAAGCTCGATAGAATCAACTTAACGGTTCCCAAAGGCCGCAAGGACGATATTAAGGCTCACGCAGAAGCCCGCAGCGAGAGCGTAAACGGCTTTATCAATCGGGCAATCACCGAGACTATGGAGCGGGACAACGGCGCGTCTGCGGCCTCTGAGGGGCAAGGAGAGGGGTAAGAGAACGATCCCCCAACTTTTTGCCAGATGGTACAAAACAAGACCTGCTAATAAAAGTCAAGCGTGAAATTCAAGAATTTTAGAGCAGAGAAAAAGGTTGCACCAAACCAAGCCGCTTCGCATCTCAGAAACGAAATGGCGGGCAGCCAATGCTTTATGGCGAGATTAGGCGGTGTGTTCCAGCGACTCCAGATAGGCTTTTACAGTGGCGTAGTAGATCCGCAGAAACTTGTTGGCAGAAGCCATCATGTAGACGCGGTAGGGCTTACCCTCGGCGCGTTTCTTGTCCATGGACTGGTAGACCGATTCATCCAGAGGAGCGTTCTGCAAATAGACACTCATGACAAGGAACAGTGTCCGCCGTAAAGACGATGCACCAATTTTGCTCATGGATTTGTGCCTGCCGGTCACATCACCGGAATCGTTTGGCGGAGCATCCAGCCCAGCATAGGCCACGAGCGCTTTCTTGGAATAAAAACGGCGCACATCCCCAATTTCAGCTATGAGCTGCGGCCCCAGAGTCGGGCCTACACCGAACATGTCCATGACAGCGGGATATTCCGGCAGCATGGAAGCCAATGATTGCATTTCGTGTTTGAGAGCCGCAAGCGCGGTAGAAGTCGCTCTGAGCTGGGATACAGCCTGTTCCACGAGCAGTCTCGTTGTTTCGGACTTTGGCATAACACCGATAATGTCGCCGGACTTGATGGCTTCAACGGCGGCAGGGAGTTGGGCTTCGGGGATATTCCGGATTTCTTGGATAACATACTTCGGAGCCTTGATAGAACCGGATCGCACAGCGTCCTTAAACCCCGCAGATACCGCATCAGCAGTATCAAGACTTTCAACGAACTGATCCGCACGCTGAACGGTCGAATGGCCCACCCCAAATATTTTAGCGATTACGTCTCTGGTTTTTTCAGGCTTCGGCAAGTGCCCATTTTGGGCACTTGCGGCAAATTGCCCATTCTCGCTTCTTTCCGTACTCCATCATCGTGATGGAATACGGAGAAACGCCCATCTTCGGTTCGCATCTTTTCAGCGTGGTTGCCAATTGTCATCTTCTGCGCCCGGTACGCTTCCCCAATCAGATACGTCCTCTGCTCGTCTGTGATGTTCCGCCGTCCAAGCTGATTCCGGCACATCCAAACGATAGCCGCCCACTTGTCGGCAAATTCCATCTGCTTGATCTTGTAGTTGGTCAGGCCGTGCTTCTGGATGATCTTCCAACGGTGGTGGCCTTTGTATCACACCCCGCAATAGATTAAAGTTCGCCCTTTAAGACCTGTTCTATGATTTTCCTGTATTGGCTCGCATGATCTGCAGCCGCGGGCTTCAAAAACGGCTTTGCCTGGTGTCCTCCTGTCATGTGCGTTCCTTTATCGTCCTTATAAATCCACTTTGTAGGTCTGCCGCCCTCTGTGTGCTTTCCTGTCGATAGTTCAACATACGGGGCATATTCCACATTCGTGCCTAAGATCAAACGGCTTAACCGTTTCTCGGATGATCTTTCCCGCTTCATCTCTTTCAGCAAAAAGTGTTCCATTATATAATTTGGACAGCAGTTTTGAAGCGTTGAGGCCGTTAATTGTTATATTCTTGAATATTGGCAATACAGACAGTTCTTTTGCTAATGACAAAATCGGCCCAGGAAGGCCAGCACCGGCACCAGCAGTCTTGTTTGATCCAGCCATATCGCTGACCAAATGAAGCAACCAAAAGCCAACGCCATATAGTATTTTTTGCGGAACACTTTCCCCAATAACCTTTTTATTGGTAATAGCCACCGTCATAAAACGCCCGTATGTATCTGTGCCGTAAGCTCTGCTTGTAAACTGGGTCAACAGCGAAAATATCAATCCGACAAGCGTAGGATGATGGGCAAAGTCTCTCAGATGATGCTGCTTGCCCCCTCCCAACGCAGACGTAACGCTATCACTGGGCGCGCCGAATTTGTCTTCTAAGCTTTTTACAGCACCAGATAGATCGTTTCCGGAATATCCATGCTTTTTCGCCGTTTTCATGACAAACTCATTTATTTTTTCATTGCTCCAATTCTGTGCGTTCTCTATGCTGAACTCACCGACAAAAACAGCATCGATTAGCCCGCACAGGACGCCGCTGGCTACCGCCACCGTATAGTCCAGCTTGTCCGCGGCATTGGTGTACTTTTCCAGCTCCTGATTGATCTCCGCGAGGCGGCGCCCCAGTGCGTCGGTCTTTGCTTCGGCGTTTTCCAGTCCCCGCATGATCTCCGCCCGGCGCGGATCACCGGCGGCAGGCAGAAATTCCTCCGGAGATAAGATGCTGTACGCCACCTCAAAGGGTTCGCCGTCCGTTTCGCACTGTACTTTCAAAAATTCCTCGCTCATGATCTCCTCTCCTTTTCACAGCTTATCCGTTCCGCATACGCACCGTTATCGCGGGATATACAGCGTTCTGCCGCCATCACTGCTGGTTTTTTCTGAAACCCTGAGACTTCCCTCTCTCGCCAATCTCTCCCCAAGCCACTGGGAAACGTTAAAAGCCATCATATCTCCCCTCTGCTTGTAACGTTCATACATCTCTTCGAAAACATCACAGACCTCGCTCGAATCAGCGCACTGGATCTTTCTGCGGTATGCCTGCATGGCCACCGGCTTTGCCGCCAAGCTCAGATGGGGAACTCTGTCACACACCACCTTCGCGCCGTACGACAGATCCCCCTCTTCGATCCGCTGGATCGTCGGTGCAGCTTCTATTCGCGCCTTTTCCTTGTGTTCCTGCATTGCATTCTGAATTGCACGAAATAATCCCATGATTCGTTCCTCCTAAAGTAATTTGCCCTATTTTTATTTGTGAAAAGCGCACGCGCTTTCGCATACATTCAACGGCCTTCACTCGACCCTCTCCACATACTCCCCCTGGCTTCGCAGCCACATGTCGATGCCCTTGCCGAACACCTCTGCTGAGATGAGCCAGCCGTTTTCCTCTGTCTTTATCACCTGCGCCGTGGGGAGCCTATCCAGCACCGCTTCCAGAGACGGGCCGGTGTAGCGGAAGCGGATATGCTCCAGCCGCCCGCCGTACATGAACTGCACCCGCTTACGGAACTCGCCCTCCTCAAACCGCTTGGCGTAGGGCACGCGGAAGTGCTCATTCAGTACCTTTACCGACTTAATGCGGTCAATGCGGTAGATCGTCGGAAACAGATCGTCGGGGTTATCGAAGTCCGTCTTGTCCTCCAGAAAAGCGGTCAGGTAGAAGTAATACTCGGAAAACATGATGCCTACCGGCTGCATACGGCGCTTCACCAGCTGCGGATCTTTCATCCGCTGATACTCCACCTCAATGACCCGCTGATCCCGCACGGCCTGTCCCAGCGTCCACAGCGTGTCCAGAATGTGCTGGCCGTGGTGGGGCGGGATGTAGTGGAGCTTTTCATTGGCTACCAGCGCCCGCACGTCCCGCTGGTTCTCCGGCGGCACGGCGCAGTCAATGAGCTTGTCCAGAATAGGCAGCATATCATCCGCCGGGAGAGAGCGGCTCTCCAGCAAGATCTTGCACACCACCAGTACCTCGCTGTCCGTCAGGCGGCGGGGATCACGGGACACCATGCGGTAGCCCTTCAAGTGCCCGTCATAGATTACGTCCTGCTCCAAGTGCCGCTCGGCGAAAAAACAGCGCAAGTCCTCCATGTCCCGCTGGATGCTCCGTGGCGTGACATGAAAATCCTGCGCTAATTCCGATTTTTTCAGCACGGCGCCCTGGCTCAGCCGGGAGTAGATCTCCAACAGCCGCGCCGACTTCAATTCTGACTGCCGTTCCATGTTTCCTCCGTTCCTCATGCGCCATCAAACACATATTTATATCCATACGATATAATACTATATGCGTCAGCTCATGTCAATTGTTGTCTGTTTTTGCTACCATCGTGGGTAGGAGATGATGCGCATGAAATCGATTTACGCAGACAAATACCAGCAGATCGGCTTGAAGATTGCCTACTACCGGAAGCTGCGGGGTCTGACGCAGGAGCAGCTGGCGGAACGGCTGGAGCTGAGTCCCGCCTTCATCGGCCACGTGGAGGCCCCCAACATCAACAAGGCTGTGTCCTTGGACACGCTGTTTGACGTGGCTGCCGCGCTGGACGTGCCGCCGTATAAGTTCCTGCTGTTCGACGAATAACGACCCTGATAGAGAAAGTATAGCACATTAAGTGGACACCGTGTGTCACTCTGCATAAATTTATCGCTGTTTTCATTCTCAAAAATAGTGCAATTGCCAATAACTGTAAAACCTCCGTCGGTGACGGAGGTTTTTCTGCTTTTTTTGCGAAAAAGGACACTGATTGTCCGGCGCTCCCGGTATACTGCGGGTATCAACAATGAGAGGAGAACTTCTATGGAAACCTTGAAACTGATCGGATTTATTGTTTATTGTCTCGCAGGCTACTGGGCGGTGAACCGTACCATCTACGCCAATTATGTTATGTACGGCGATCTGGCCACCATCTTCATGCGTAAGGTGATCGTAGGTATGTTGGCCGGGCCGGTGTGCATCCCGCTTGCCATTATCAAGACGGTGGTAAACAAGAAAAGTGACGAATAGCCATTGACATGCACTTTTATGCAGTCAGAACGGCCTTTACAAAGGAGAATATTATGAAGCGAATTACGATGATTTTTTTGACAGTCCTGATGGTTCTGGTACTCTGCAGAGGCAGCAGCCAAAGACGATATCTGCCATAATCAAAAGGTTATGATTTTACACGGGAAAAGTATTTTACTTTTCCCGTGACACTGGTGATAATGTATAAAAGAACAGTAGCCATCGTGCGATCATTGAGTAATGTTGCAGTATTGCTCTGCGTCATGATGCTGCTGGCAAAACCGTTTCTCTTTTGCTTGGCTGCAGACATCCAGAAGAGCATGGCGGACAAATACAGAGTGCGGAGGATAATAAGATGAACCCCAACAAGAAAAAAATGACGGTTCCCGATTTTAAGAAGTTCAAGGCCGAGGGACGTAAATTTACCTTTGTGACCGCGTATGACTATACGATGGCCTCTATTATCAACGACAGCGAGACCGAGGTCATTCTGGTGGGCGATTCTATGGCAATGGTTGTCCTCGGAAGAAACAGCACGGTTGGCGTGACTGTCGACGATATCATTCATCACACGGCACCTGTTGTGCTGGGTGCGCCCCAGACCTTTGTCATTGGCGACATGCCCTTTGGCTCCTACAACGTCAGCGTGGCGCAGGCGATCGAGAGTGCAAATCGCATCCTCATGGAGACCAATTGCGACGCCGTTAAGCTGGAGGGAGGAAAGGATATGGCGCCCGCCGTTGAAAGCATGGTCAAGGCCGGCATCAGTGTGGTCGGGCATATCGGCTTGACACCCCAGACCAGCGTTTCCTTTGGCGGCTTCAAGGTGCAGGGCGGCACCCCGGAGTCCGCTGTTGCGCTGATCGAGGACGCCAAGGCACTGGAGGCTGCGGGCGCCATCGGCATTGTTGTGGAGTGTGTGCCCAGCGTCGTGGCAAAGGCCATGACGGAAGCGGTAAGCATTCCGATCATGGGTATCGGCGCCGGCCCCGATGTAGACGCTCAGGTCATGGTCACGCAGGATCTGCTGGGTATGTACGGCGACTTCAAGCCCAAGTTTGTCAAGCACTTTGCCAATATCCGCGAGGAGATGATCAAGGGCCTGAACGAATTCCACACCGAGAGCCTGTCCGGCGCGTTCCCCACTCCTGAATTCAGCTTCAACAAGGCGATCGAGCTTCCCCGCGTGTATTGATCCCCTGATAAAATAAGCAAAAAAGCGTAATAAAAGAGTAAGATGAGGTGATGAAACTCTATGGGAGTAACCGTTCTGTTTATTTCTTTCTTCATTTTCATTCTGCTGGGCGCGCCGATCGCTTTGGCATTGGGCGGATCCTCGGCTCTGTATATCGCCTTGTTCAGTAATGTTTCTCCCATTGTGGTCCTGCAGCAGATGTTGGCAAGCGTCAATACCTTCACTCTGCTGGCAGTTCCGTTCTTCATTATGGCCGGCGCCCTGATGGAGAGCGGAGGTATTTCCCGCCGGATCGTGTCCTTCTGCCAGGCTCTGGTAGGCCATTTTACCGGCGGCCTTGCGTTGGTCGTGGTGCTCGCCAGCGTGTTCTTCGCGGCGATGACCGGCTCCGGCGTGGCTGCCTGTGCAGCCGTCGGCGGTATTATGATCCCCATGATGGTCAAAAATGGCTATGACCCTGACTTTGCCTGTGCCCTGCAAGCCACTTCCGGCATTTTTGGTCCCCTGATCCCTCCGAGCATCGTCATGGTGCTGTACGCCGTATATGCCAATCAATCCGTCAGCACGATGCTGATGGCAGGCGTCGGCCCCGGTGTTCTGCAGGCGGCCATGGTGTGCGTGCTTGCCGTTGTGATCTGCCGGAAGCGTGGCTACAAGGGCGTAGGGAAGTTCTCCATCAGACGCGTGGGCAAGGAGTTCCTGTCCTCCTTCTGGGCGCTCCTTGCCCCGGTCATCATCCTTGGCGGCATTTACTCCGGTATCTGCACCGCCACGGAGGCGTCCGGCGTCGCGTGCTTCTATTCCATCATTGTTGGCCTGTTCATTTACAAGGAAATGGACTTCAAGCAGCTGCTAAAGTGCTTGAGCACATCGATGAAGAGCACCGGCAATATCATGCTGATCGTGGGCGCGTCCGGCGCATTCTCCTGGGTGCTGACCCGCGAGAGGATCGCCTCTCGTGCCGCGGTGGCGCTGCTGTCCATCACCGACAGCAAGTATCTGTTCCTGATCTGCGTTATGGTGCTGCTGCTGATCCTGGGCTGCTTCATTGACTCGGTACCCATTACCACGATCATGACGCCGATCCTGTTCCCTATCGCTGAGCAGTACGGCGTATCGCTGGTTCATCTGGGCGGTCTGATGGTCAGCGGCACCTGCATCGGCCTTATCACGCCGCCTATGGGTCTGAACCTGTTTATGGGCGCACAGGTGGGCGGACGGCCTATCCATAAGGTCATCGGAGCAATCAAGCCGTTTATCATCGTAACACTGATCGGCTTCCTGCTGGTGGCGTTTATTCCCCAGATCACAACATTCCTTCCCAGCCTTCTGCAAAAATAAGTCTGGAAAAAAATCTGATAGAATGGAGAAATAACATGAAAAAGTTTTTTGCAGCGATTCTCGCATTGGTCATGGCCATGTCCCTGGTCGCCTGCGGTTCCAACGGCGGAAATGCCGGTGACAATACCGCTTCCGACTCCTCGGTTACGCTGACCGCCATCGTGGCCGGTCTGACGGAGGACAGCCCCAGCGGTCAGGCGCTGAAGAAGTTCGCCGAGCTCACCAACCAGTATTCCAACGGCTCCGTTACCATTGATTGCTTCTTCAATACGGAGCTGGGCAATGTTGCCGCCTGTGTGGAAGGCGCCACCCAGGGTACGATTGATATCGTGTCCACCGGCACCTCCTACTTCGCCGGTTTTGTGCCTGCGATCCAGGTGTTTGAGCTGCCCTACATTTTCAATTCCTATGACGAGGCCCACAAGACGCTGGACAACGAGCCCGGCAAGGCCGTCGCCGATATGTTTGAAGGCAGCGGCCTGAAAATGCTCTGCTACTGGGAGAGCGGCATGCGCCATGTGACCAACAGCCGCGGCCCCATCGTGGAGCCCTCCGACATGAAGGGCCTGAAGATCCGCACGGTCGTGTCCCCCACCCAGCAGGCCACCTGGGAAGCCTTCGGCGCGATCCCCATGGCGCTGGATATGGGCGAGGTATTTACCGCGCTGCAGAACCACACGGTTGACGCACAGGAGAACACCCTCTCCTCCATTACCTCTTACAAGATGCAGGAGGTGCAGTCCTACCTGTCCCTGACCTACCACTCCTATACGCCGATGCCCTTCTTCATCAACGCCGCGAAGTGGGATACCCTGACCGCCGACCAGCAGGCCGCGCTGCAGAAGGCTTCCGAGGAAGCCCGTGACTATGCTCGCGAGTTGAACGCGCAGGGCGAGGAGCAGTGCCTGAAGGAGCTGGAGGATGCCGGTGTTCAGATCGAGGCCAACCCCGATAAGGAGGCATTTGCAGCGCTCTGCGGTTCCGTGTATGACATCTTCAACGATTCGATGGGCAGCGACGAGGTGCTGACCATGGTGCAGGATTACGTTGCCTCTCTGCGCTGAGAGCAAACCGAAGTGAGGTTTCCGGTATGAAGAATATCCTGAAAAAGCTGTCCGGCGGAGCTGACATTTTCCTCGGCCTGATCGGGTTTGTGGGGATCCTCGTCATTACGGCAAACGCCTTCTGCCGCTTCGTGCTGAAGGTGCCGATGTCTTGGTCGGATGAGTTCCTTCGCACCATCATGGTTTACGGTTATTTCATTGGCGCTGCCCTGATGTTCTGTACCGGCGGTGCCATGAGACTGGAAATTATGGACAACGCACTGAAGGGGCACCCTGTCGGCCACAGAATACTGAATATCCTTCTGGCGATCGTCAATACAGGCTTCTTTGGCCTGATGACCGTATACGTGATCCAGATGATCGTTCAGTACATGGTGACCGGCACCACACAGTCCACCAGCACCGTCCCGGCATGGGTTATCCCGCTGGGCTGTGCCATCGGTATGCTGATCATCACGGCTTTCGCCGTTTACAGTCTGGTCGTCAATCTGATCCGCAAGGATCGGGAGCTTCGGGCTGATAGCTGAGCCTACACAACAGAAGCGCGTTCCCCTACCGCCAGGGGGACGCGCTTTGTCCTTTACAATTTATTTTAGACACTTTTAACGGCATTCAACACTTGCTTAACAAAATAAAGCTTGGTATAATAAAACGAGTTCAGATTTTGAGAAGAAAGCCGTGAGAAGTATGTCGTTGGGTCGTGTTCCTTATTTTATCACGATCGCCGAAACGGGGAATATCACTAAGGCCGCTCAGATACTCCGGGTATCGCAGCCGTCGCTGTCCCAATATCTGAGCCGTCTGGAGGCGGAGGTCGGTATGCCGCTTCTGCACCGCAACTGTACGCCTATCCGATTGACAGAAGCGGGGAAGATATACCTTGAGTACGTAAAGCAGCTGGTGAAGGCAGAGGCTAGCTTTCACCGCCAATTGAGCGAGCTGGAGCAGGCAAAGAGAACCAGGCTGCAGATCGCGATCCCGTTTCAGGTCATCCCGCAGGTGTTTGAAAGGTTTCTGCGGGGGTTTTACAGCGCCTATCCGAATATTGACGTTACGATCAAGGAGGGCACGTCGATCAGCGCCTTCCAGATGCTGATGGACGAGCGGGTGGAGCTCGCCTTTTTCCACAGCGTTGAAGCCGAGGATCCCCGTCTTAACAGGCTGATACTGGATAAGACGGAGCTCTTTTTTATCTGCAACCGCAGCCATCCGCTGGTCGCAGGGCGTGAGTCCTCGCCGGATGCGCCGATCTCGATCACGGAGGAGCAGCTGCCGCTTCTGGAACAAATGCTGTTTTTCCGCCCGTCATCCGAATACTATCTGCACCATGTTTTCACAAAATACCTCAATGAGCTGAATGTCACACCGTGCAATATCAGAGAGGTTTCCAACCTCAGTGCGATTTTGGCCTATATCAACGATGTGGGCAATGACGCGCTAACGCTTTCTTCTGAGTTTGCCTTGCAGGACCCCGCTGTCCGGCATGGAAATCTGGCCTTCTTCCACGTTAAGGAGCATCCGGCCTATTGGTATTTTACGCTGAACGCACCGGCGGAGGGGGAGCTTTCCTATGCGGGCAAGCTGTTCTGGAGCTTTGTTTCTCAGGTGTTGAATGCAAAACCGGAGCCTAATTCGTTTTGAAGAACGTTCCCTCTCAAGGAGGGAGATCGGCTCATAGAAGCCTGATCCGCCGCCCGTCGGGGAAGCACAGCAAACATATCAGCCTTTTCCGGTCAGCAGCCAAGCGCTGCTGACCGTTTTTGTGCGGTGAGGCTTATCACGCGTTGTGCGATAAGCGAGAATAGGCTATTGTCTGAATTTATATGAGGAAAGTGCCCCTCGGAGCAATCCGGCGCCTGCGCTCCCCCCAACCACGGATGAGAAACCAAAAAAATTTTCTATCCCTCCTCACAAAAGTAACCGATCGGTAACTATAATCAAAGTCACCGATCGGTTACTTTTGTGAGGAGGGATACCATGGCGGGCCATACGAAAGAGCGAATTCTGGAAGCGGCACGGGAACGACATCCGGCGCAGCGGATAACACGCTCAGCAAACCGGACGATCCGCTCGAACTGGCAAAGCGGATCACGGAAGTGGAGCTATTAGGCGATACATTGGAGAGTGCCTACCAACAGGGTGCCCCTCAAGCGGAGACTTGGCTGTATCTGTATTTCATGGAGTCATCCGATCCCAGCCCCGAACGCTGCGCTGAGATAGAGGAGCAATACCCCACCAACGAGGAATTGCTGTACGGTATCAGCACAGCAGAGGCCAGCGAAGCGGGCTGGTACGATATCTGGCTTGCGTTACACGCGGAACTCTGGCCCAGTGACCAGCAATACTATGATGGGAATAACGGGGACTACGGCGTTGAACAGGCCGAAGCCCTCAGCGAGTCGAAGCTCCGGTCGATCAACGAGTTCAAAGTCTCTTTGCTTGCCACCCAGTGGATGAACGAAAATAATTACTCACGCTCCAGCGGCTCGAAAATCAACAACACGCGGGTCTTATCCTACTTGGCCTCGATCCAGTACTCTGGTTCTGTAGCGATCGTGACCACCGAGGTAGAGTGCTGGATCGGCGGCGGCACTCCGACCAGTTCTGTATACGCACCGTGACCATTGATATTTACACCGGCGATATACTGTCGGCATCGATTGGGTAAGGGCTTGACTTCCGATTCTCCCCTATCCTCCAAATATATACTATATTGATGAAGGCCTCCGGGTAATTCCCGGGGGCCTATTTCTATATCTTGGAGGAATTTCGCTATGACCACACCTATTCGCACATGCTCCCGCTGCGGCTGTACCGCCGACAACCTGATCGAGTTCCATGACAGTCTGCTGTGCCCGGACTGCCTGGATAGTATGACAGAGATCTGTGCCGACTGCGGCACCCGCTTCTGGAATCGTGAATGCCTGACCAACGACCACGGAGACCCGATTTGCCCCGACTGCTGCGACCGCAATTACACTCGCTGCGGCAGCCTCATCTCCCTTGATAACTGCTGGTACCCCTACGATAACGACGACCCCTATTGCAGCGACTGCTGCTCCGACATCGAGAACAGTCCCATCCACGATTACTATTTCAAGCCTCGCCCCATCTTCTACGGCACGGGGCCCCGCTTCTTCGGCGTGGAGCTGGAGATCGACGGCGCGAGCGAGGACAGTGAGAATGCCTCGACGTTGCTGAACATCGCCAACCGGAAGCACTCCTTTGCCTAAGCAGCATTTCTGCCCGATCATACGATATATATTGGCATTCCAATTTGTGATCACAGCGCCGGAATAGCAGAAGCCATCAAAGCTTTGAAATCGGGTATACTGCTGCCTAAACGAATCCCGAAATAAGATATCCGTAAATAATCCATAGTAAGCTTTGTCGATAAGAAGAACTCCGCTTTTCGACAGCAATGTTCAAAAAAAGGAGTTCATTCAATCGCGGTACTTCGGGTGGTGCCTCAGTCATCCAACTCTGATTCATGCTTGAGAACGGCACCGCTGCTTGCGTCAATCTTGTAATCATACTCCATATTGCCGGATTTGAACTCGACCTCGTAAATGAGTCTGCCGTCCTCGTCATCCAGCTCAATGTCCATATCATACGCCTTGCTTTCGCTGACACCCGCATGGTTCAGGGCGATGGACTTCGCCTTGGCGTAACCGATGTCTCCGGAGTCCGCAGGGTTGGAGGGCTGTACCACAGGCACCTCCGCTCCATCAGCCGCTTCGCGCTTGCTCTCCAGGATCGCGCCGGTGTAGGCATCAATCTTGTACTCGAACTCCTCGCCGGTCTGACTCCTGATTTCCACCTCATAGTGGGCGGGAGACTCGTCCAGTTCGGGATCTGCCTCGCTGTACGCCATCTTCGCGGCGGATGCCTTGCCGAACGCCGCTGCGGCGATATCCATCGCCTTGTCAGTGCCGATAGGCATGGCGGGCGCGCCTGCTTCGGCCAGATCCTTCAGCTCCTCCACGGAGAGCTTCGCCAGCGCGTCAAATTTCAGGGCGGAGTTCAGGGCAAGCACACGGTTCACCAACGCCGCCTTACCGGTGGAAATGCTATTTTCCCGCGCTTGCTGTTCCAGCCCCGCATCCTGTGTGAGGGTCTGTGTCAGGACGGACGCCCTTGCTTCGTTGGTCTGCAAAACGCCGTCCACCGTACTCGTCAGCTCCCGCTGGAGCTTTTCGGCCCGTGCCGTGTCATTGTCCTCCACAGAGATCATGATGGCGGAGGAAATGCTGTTAAGATAGCCGTTTCGCACAAGACTGCCCACAATGGCGTTCACCGCTACATCCAGCTTCGCACCCTTGAGATCCGCACCGTCGCCCATATCTGCAAGGATAGCGTTTGCATCCTCGTTGAGCGGTGTGCATACCAGCACCTTTTCGCTCTTGTTCACTTTCAGCTCAATACTGGGATTTACATCCAGTGACACCACGGATGCCACCGCGTGTGCCTGCTGATAGAATACACCTCCACCGCACAGCAGTGCCAGTGCGAGGCAGGCTGCTGCCAGTGTCGTCCACCGTCTTTTTGTCGTTTTCTTCGTCGTCATGGGGATCACCGTTCCTTTCCGCTCATCGCAGCGGGAGAGAACGCCATTTACGTCGTCCGGCGTCGTTTTGTCCAGCGCTTTGGCCAGCCGCCGTTCCATCTGCTCGTTGGTCATCGGGCGTCATCTCCTTCCAGACAGCTTCGCATCTTTTTCAATGCTCTGTGATATTTCGACAGGACGGTGGGAAGCGGCAGCTCCAGCAGCGCTGCGATCTCCCGGTGCTTCATGCCTGTGACCGCGTGGAGCAGCACAATGCGCCGCTCCTCGTCAGCGAGTCTTGCCAATGCGCCTTGCAGCAGCGCGCACTCGTCGGCATCCAGTCCGCACTCCTGCGCAGGAATGGCGTCCCATTCTTCATCCAAGAGCGTGGCGTGGCGTTCCTCGCGCCGCAGACGCATCAGGCACAGGCTGCGGCACACAGTCAGCAGCCAACCCATGGGGGATCCGGTGGGGCGGTACTGCGCCGCGCAATCCCACACCTGCACATAGACATCCTGCGTGAGATCCTCCGCATCGTGGGCGTTTCTGAGGTAGGAAAGCGCAAGGCCGTACACCGCTGTGCGCGTGCGCTGGTACAGTGCCGCCAATGCCTCACGTTCACCGCCGGCAATGCACCGCAGCAGCCGCTGCAGTTCGCGTCGGTCCTCTGCCGGCGCATATTCGGTTGTCATCAGCATACTGAGCATGGGCTTCTATCTCCTGTCATCCGTGTAATGCACGGGATGGGTGTTTTATTGCATGAGAGACAAAATTTTTGGCTGAGCCTGCGACTCAAATCGCTGCGGTTACCATCGGTGACGACTGCACACCGTTTATCTCCCTGTCATATTCTTTTTCAGTATAGCAAATGGTTCCTTGTCCGTCGAGAGGAAATATAAAAGAACCCCATTTAGCAATATGCTATTTGAAAAATGGAGTTCTTATGCACTCGACTTATTTTTGTAATCTCTCAATTCTCTCGATCTCGCTTTTCAGTCGAACCAATATTTCTTCCTTGGAGAGTATTCTGACCGACGCTACAAGAACTCGAATGATACGTTCCAGTAGTCAAATAGTAGTCAAACCGCATTTTTCCTGCATTGGCTGATAAAACAAGAACCCTGTAACCGTTGTGGTTACAGGGTTTATGTGGAGCTGCTGGGCGGATTCGAACCGCCGACCTCATCCTTACCAACTCTATACAGCCTGTTTTTGCTTGTTGGCGGCTGTTGTCTCCTGTTGCCCCGCAGCCCTTTTATATCAAGGGATACGGGGCTTTTGTGTCGTTTCTTATCGCTGCTTGTTGTGCCTTGAAAAGTGCTGTTTTTTGATGCCTGCATGGGTTTTGTATGGCTTTTTTGGTGAAGCCCATACCGCAAGACCTCATCCCTTATTTGTAGCTTTTTTGACTGCGTCGCGCATGATCTGGGCGGCATGGCTGACGCTCTCGGCGTTGGCGTGGGTATACATTCGCAGCGTCACAGCCTTGTCACTATGGCCCAGCGCTTCGGAGACGCTGGCCACGTCTGCCCCGTTGGTGATCGCCACGCTTGCGAAGGTGTGGCGCAGCTTGTGGGGGTGAAGATCAGGCAGCCCGCAACGCTCAGATAGCTTTTTGAGGTAGCGCGTCGGGCTTTGAGGGTGCATCGGCTCCGGGCTTCCCTCTTTTGTGAAAACAAAGGCGCTCACGGCCTTTTTGGCCTGCTCTGTGCGGAGCTGACGAAGGAGGGCTATTGTATCATCACCGATGAATACAACACGGTTACGGCCATTTTTAGGGCTATCCATGTAGACGCTTTTCGCTGTGGTGTAGCAGAGATTTCCGGCTATGGTGACTTCGCCTGTTTTGAAGTTAATGTTCTCCCATTTCAGTGCGCAGCACTCGCCACGCCTGATACCGGTGTCAATCAGGAGATGCACCAGTGCCCGCCATTTCAGCGGTTCACCAGCCAAAGAAGAAAGCAGCTTTCCGACTTCTTCTGCCGTGTATGCCGCAGGTGTTTCCGGCTTAACCTCTCCCTTGCGTGGCTTCGGACGCTCTACCTTATCCATTGGATTGCGGTCGATCATGTCACCCAGATATGCCATCTTGAACAGGCCGTGCAGCACCGTGTAGACCTTTATAACGGTGGCGTGGGCCTTACCTTCTGTCTGAACACTAAGGAGCAGCGCCGTGATCTGCGCCGGGGTGATCTCCGGCATTTTTGTGCTGCCCAACACCGGATAGATCTTCTTATCAAGGCAGCTCTGATAGCTGGAGCGTCCATTCTCACTCATCGTGACACGCTTGGCGGGCATAAACACCTTTTCACCGTACTGCTTGAGGGTGAGGATACGGGCGGCTTCTGCGGCTTCCTGTGCAGCTTTTTCGCGCTTTTCTTCACGGCTGATTATCTCGCCGGCGTTGCATTGGCGCTCAAACTCAGCCACCACAGATGCAAGCTCACGATCTATGGCCCGCTGGCTCCAACCCTTCGGAACATACCAGCGCCGCGTCAGATAGGACTTATCCCGCCCACGGCTGACGCGAATTTCATAAAAGGCTTGTCCGGCCTTATTAAATTTTTTTCGTGTGGACGGCATATTAGGTGGCCTCTTTCTTCTTCGTTTTCCTTGTGACCTTTTTCTGTACGCCTTTCAGAGACTGCAAATAGGCTTCCTCCACGGGCGACAGGTTGTCTTGCAGATATTTCTTGTATTCGGCTTTTGCCTTTTCCATCGCCTGTGCATGGGATACACGGCTGGGGCCATCCAACAGCTTTTCACCGGTGGAGGAAAGAATCATGTCCAGTTGCCGGATGTAGTCCTTCATGTGCATGGGATTGCGCCGCATGGCCTGTATTTCCGCAAAGTCGAAATATCCGGATACCAGATTGTTCAGAATCTTCAGTTCATCACCGTCTAAGTAATTCTTGGCAATGCCGATATCTTTCGCCGTGGGGAAGTCGCCAGAAAAAGACTTCATCCCCATAAATGGCTTTGTGGCGTCGGCACAGTCATATACGACCTCCGCAGCGGTATGGCCGTGGGCTGCATAGTGCAGCTTGTTTTGTACGATCTTGAAAAACAGCACGGATTCCTGACTTTTGGGGTCATAGTCCACACTTGTGGCGTACAAATCCAGTACCTGACGATACAAGACTTTTTCGGACGACCGAATATCACGGATGCGGTCAAGCAATTCTTTCCAGTAATTGCCGCCGCCCAGCTGCTTTAGACGGTCATCATCCATCGCAAAACCTTTTATCATGTACTCCTTCAGGCGTTCCGTGGCCCACCGGCGGAACTGAGTACCCCGGATAGACTTGACTCTGTAACCAACAGAGATAATCACATCCAGATTGTAGTAGTCGACTTGGTATGTTTTTCCATCCGTTGCAGTTGTTGCAAATTTTGCAACAACTGATTCCCGCTCTAATTCGCCTTCATCAAAAACATTTTTGATATGTCTGGAGACGGTGGATTTGTCCCTGTCAAATAGAGCGGCCATCTGATCCAGCGTAAGCCATACTGTATCGTTGTCAATTTTTACGTCAATATGTGTAAGACCATCTTCGGACTGGTAGATGATGATCTCGCTTTTGTTGTCACTCATATATTCACCCTGATTTCCGCTCCATGCCTCGCATGGGGCTTTATTTCTTGTCCTCGTCTGGCTCCTGTGGGCGCTGGTATTGCGGTGTTTCTGATAGTAATTTGAGATACCTCATCGCTTCGCGCTGTCCCAAATCATTTAATGCAGAAAAACAAGATATTAAATCTTTTTCAGATTTGGAAAAGGAATAGCCATCATCCTTGTGTATTTGATCGGTATATACGGCGGCGAGTTTTGATGCTTTTTCAATGTGAAAATCGTCCGTACAAAAAACACGCATAACGTTTTGGGCGGCCTTGTCGTAGATTTCCCAATCGTCTCCAAAGATCAGCCAGTAATAATCGCAGTCTAAGCCTAATGCAGTTGCGATCTTGGCAAGAGTGGCGGTTTTTGGCTTCCGTATATTTCGCTCCCATTGTCCAATGCTCTGATAAGGAATATTTAATTTTTCAGCTAATTGCGCTTGTGTTAGGCCTGCATCTTTTCGGACTTTTTTAATACGTTCACCAGCGGTCATTGGGATCACCTCGTTACTATGATAACATATTCTAAAAATAAATACAAGCAAATGTTTGCATTTGTGTTGACACAATTAAATGAGTGTGATATCATTGATATACAAACAAATGAGTGTGCAGAGGTGAGAAACACATGCGGATCAACCGAGAGCGTTTCGCGGCAGCTCTGGTACGGCAAGACATTACATGTAAGCAACTCGCAACAATGGCAGGGGTTTCCCGCAGAACCGTGACCGCCGTAAAGACCGGCAAAAGCTGTTCGCCACAGACGGCAGAGAAACTGACGGCAATTCTGGGGCGGGAGATCATCGAGGAGGTACAGCAATGACACCATATCAGAAGATAGCGGAAGCCTGCAAGACAACCGGCCTGAGTCAATACTATCTACGAAACGGCTGTAAAAACGGCACCGTGCCGCATATTAAAAGCGGCCCGACGTACTACATCGACGTTCCGGCACTGCTGGAAAAGCTGAGGGGCAAGAGCAATGGACATTCGGGAAGTCCTGACGCGCTTTGACGGCGTGAAACAGTGTGGTGACGGCCAGTATATGGCGCGTTGTCCTTGCCACGATGACCGGAGACAAAGCTTGTCCATCGGTCGGGGTGAAAAGGGCGTGGTGCTCAAATGTCAGGCAGGATGTGACACACGTGACGTTATCACCCGTGTTGGCATAAAGCCCCGCGATCTCTTTTACAACGCGGAGACAAAAACCACCGAGCGCCCACAGGTCGTAGCAATCTACGAATACCCCGGTGGTGTTCAAAAGCTCCGCCGGTCGGACAAGTCCTTTTCATGGCGCAGACCGGACGGAAAAGGCGGCTGGACTTATAACCGGCAAGGCGTCCCCCACTCTCTTTACATAGCGGGTACACTTACAAACTTCATGGTCGTCGCCGAGGGAGAAAAAGACGCCGATAACCTCCACCGTTTAGGTTTTGATGCCGTCAGTGGTGCTGATGGTGCAGGCCCCGGCAAATGGCGGCGGGAGTACACAGAGCAGCTACGGGGCTGCGCTGTGACCATCTTCCCCGACAATGATGCGGTGGGTAAAGCTTACGCCGAGGAGACCGCCGCTGCGCTGCATGGTGTTGCTGCTCACGTCCGGCTTTGCGACCTCTCGACCGTCTGGCCGGAGATTCCAGAACACGGCGACGTGTCTGATTTTATTTCCAAATTTGGGGATGAGGAAGCCTGCCGACTGATTGCTGACCTTGCGGCCAACACCCCAGATTGGACACCGGCCCCACCAACTGATATCTTCAAGGAATTTGGTTTCTACAGTGTGCCTGATTTGACCGAGGAAGAACGCCGCCCGCCGGAGTTTATCATTGAGGGTATGGTGCCTTGTGGCATGACGTTCCTGTCTGGTGCGCCGAAGATTCGCAAGTCGTTCATGGCCCTACAGATGGCGTCGGCGGTTGCGACCGGCTCACCGTTTCTCGGCCATGCCACAACGAAATGTGATGTGGCATATCTCGACCTTGAGGGCAGCAAAAGCCGCATTTCATTCCGCGCAGTGAGAATGTCAAACCAAATCCCCAGCAACGTGTTCGTGACCAACACCATCACGGAACGCCTTGCGGATGGACTTGTGGACAAGCTGCGGCAGCTCCACAGAGCGCGGCCCTCAATCCGTCTTATCATCGTGGATACCTACAGCAGAGCAAGGGGCAGTTACAAGGCCCCCGGCGCAAACGCTTACGACGCGGACATTATGTTATTGGAGCCGGTACAGCGCATGGCACTGGAAGAAAATATTGCGCTGCTGTTCGTCCATCACGACAAGAAGGGGGCGGGCCTTGCACTTGATTCCTTCGAGCGCTTGAGTGGAACGATGGGCATTTCCGGCTCCTGCGACTGCGTTATCAATCTCGTTGCAGACGGAAAGCGCTTTGATGGCCGAGCCACAATGGAATTTACCCCACGCGACGCAAAGGGCGGCGAAATGAGCCTCGTTTTTGATGAGCGGTTCGGAGAGTGGCAAGAAATCATCGAAACCAAGCCGGACTTGCGCGGCAATCCGCTTTGTTCGTGGATCATTGAACACACGCCAGAGCGCCAGCAAGAGGGAAAAACCTTTTCATATGACACCATTGTTAAGGCAGCTTATGGAAGTTTCGTAGATAACCCCGGCGAAGAAGTCAGAAAGCAGCTGGTTTCCCGACGTGAAGAACTATTTTCAAGCTACGGAATCGGTGTTCAGATGGGTGTTAAATCGAACGGGGCAAGAGGTATTCGGATAATCAACTTGTTATAAAACACCGTCCCTGCGTCCCTCTATGGCGATTCCGGAATGCATCAGTATTCAGCGGTACGACTCCATCTCCGGTGAGGAACTGGATCCCTACCGACGGCTTTCCGCCGGAGATATTCAGACCATCGGTGGAGGAAAGCAGCGCTACCGTGCGCTGATCCATAAACGCATCCCCATTCACGCGGTAGGCATTGAGATCCTGCCTGCTTATTACGAAAACTTTCTGAAGGAGCGGTATCCGGACATCTGTTTCGACCTCCCCGCCGCCTTTCAGAGCGTGGATCAGGCCACGGACTTTCCCGCCATGTCCAAGCTGCTGTTTGAGATTGAGAACTATCGGGGCGAGGGTGCGGCGGCGACGCTTTTCTACGAAGCCAAGGTCACAGAGGCCATCGCGCTGGTGGTGGACGCATGGAAGCGGCAGAGCCGGAAGCAGGAAAAGCCGCTGTCAGATGCGGACAGGGAGAGCCTGCAAAACGTGGTCAGCTACATCGCCGACCACTATGCCTTTGATATTCCGCTGGAGCGCCTTGTCAGCATCGCCTGCATGAGCGAAACCAAGCTGAAAAGCTGCTTCAAGCGGCAGTTCGGGTGCAGTGTTACCCAGTACATTCAAGGCCGCCGCATGAGTCAGGCGGAGCATCTGCTCATCAACACCGATTTCACTATGGGGCAAATCGCCCAGATGATCGGCTACACACCTCCAGCCGGTTCGCGGAGCTGTTCAAAAAGAGCACGGGCATCCTGCCCATTGAGTATCGGAAAATCGCCCGGCGCGAATAAGCTCGCCACGCCGCAAGGGGACGGTCACAAAAGCAAAATGCATCGTATTATTCCAGCAAAAAAGTCCTCGGAAACCATTTGGTTTCCGAGGACTTTTTGTGCCTTTGCAGCTATGCTTCCCCAAACGCTTATTGCAGCAGCAGAAGGCTGAACACCAGCGTGAACAGGGCCACCGTTTCGATAATACCGATGACAATGAAGTAGTTGGCCGTGCCCTTTCCGGTCTCGCCCAGCGCGTCGGCGGAAGCGGCGGCAACCTTGCCCTGGAAGAAGGCGGACAGGCCGATAGCCAGACCCGCGAAGATGCCGGTGAACATGGCCAGCGCCGCGTCACAGCCACCCTCCACGGCGCTGCGGATGAAGTTCATCAGCAGGAAGCCATAGATGGTCTGGGTCAGCGGTGCGCCGGAGAAGGCCACCATAATGAAGGGGGCGGGCTTGCCGTTGGCGTAGCATTTCTTCCACGCACCCACAGAAGCCTGAGCGGCAAAGCCGGAACCGAACGCGGAGCCCATGGCGGACAGGCCCAGAGCGCACGCCATACCAATAAATTCGATACTCATAATTGTTCTCCTATCCGTTTATTTTTTGATTTTATCGCGTTTCTTAAAAGGATCGTAAGCAATACCGGCCCACTCCATCCCCAGCTGGCCGGAAAACTCCAGCAGATTCAGGCGGACGCCGTGCACCACCACAGACAGCAGGCCCATGACGATGTTCAGCCCATGGCCGATCAGCAGGATCAGGATGGCGGCGATGACCAGCGGCCCCTTGAAGCCGAAGGCCATGTTGTTGAAGCTCTGGGCAATGGCCAGCGACGCCATGCCCACGGCAAACAGGCGGATATAGCTCATGATGTTGCCGAAGGCGCTGATGGTGTTCAGGAACACCGTGAACGCGTTGCCAAGGCCCGCCTTCAGCCCCTGACCAAAGGTCTTGTCCGGCGCCATGCCGCCGAAGCACACCACCAGCAGGAAGCCCGCGATGACCACGCAGGCCACAGGGATCAGATTCACCTGCTGGCCGATGACCAGATACAGCACCACGAAGTACAGCGCGTCGATGGCGGCCAGCCAGCCCAGATCGGCGATCCAGCTGAGGTCTTTCTCCTTCAGCTTGCGCCGGATGTTCATGACGCAGGCCAGAGACAGCTGCACCGTGCCCAAGATGAAGCAGAACTTCATGATGGTGTTCTGCTGGGTGGTGGTGGAGACGTTGAAGTACGCCGGGTAGTTGGCAAAGGTGGGGATCACCAGCCGCTTCAGGAAGGGCACCTGCATGGCCTGCTCCAGGCCGAACCATGTGCCGGTCAGGGCGCCCCATAGAATGGTGGCGATGGACAGCACCCACAAAAGCTGCACGGCGGTGGAGGCTTTTTTATTCTTCACCGTCATGGCCAGCGCCGCCAGCAGGAACAGGCACCCGTACCCGGCGTCGCCGATGATCATGGCGAAGAACAGGGTGAAAAAGCCCAGAAACCAGAAGGAAATATCGTACTCCCGATAGCCGGGGACAGTGCCCAGAATGTCGAACACCGGGATCATCAGCCGCGTGACCTTGTTGTACTTCACCTTTGTGGGCACCTTGTCATCGTCGGCGGCAGGCTCCTCCATGGCCCATGCCCAGTGCGCCTCGGCAGCGGCCTTCTTGAAGCCGTCCACCTCCGCCGCCGGGAGATAGCCGCTGAGCCACACCAGCCCGTCCTGACTTTGGGACGTGTTGCTGACGGCGGAATACTCGGCGGCGTTCTGGGTCTTGAGCAGTTGGTCGCGGATGCTGGGCAGGTGCGCCGCCGCTTGCGTCAGGAAGGCTTCGCAGTCCGCCAGCGCCTTGTCGCAGCTCTGCTGCTCCTGCTCCAGCTCGTCCAGCCCCTTGTCGGGAATGGGAAACTCCGTGGCGGAGTATCGGCCGGGCAGGGGTGCGAAGGCCGCCAGCGTAGGCATCTTGCCTACCGGAGCCAGCCGCACGAAGTGGACGTCGGGATCGGCCTCCAGGGCGGCCATGGTCTTTTTGTCAGTGCGGTAGATGTGGATCTCCCAGCCCTGTTCCTTCAGCTCCCGCAGCTCCGCCGGAACGAACCGGCCCCATTCGGCCAGCTTTTCCGCCGCCGCATGAGCGGCGGCCTGCTGCTCCAGCAGCGCCTTTTTGCGCTCCATGCAGTCGGACAGCTGCTGATAAAACGCTTCAAATTCACTATCGGACAGCACCGTCGTCTCCTGCTGGGCCTTGGGATATTCCTGCAGCGTCATCTCCATGCGGGACAGCCGGGCAAAGCGCTCCAGATACCCTTGATCGGCGCTGGCCTTTTCCGTGAAGTGGACAACGCCCAGCTCCCGCAGCTTATCCAGCAGTGCTGTTTTTTCCGAGGCGGCCGCCACAATGTGGACGACCTTCATTTTTTCGATCATCGGCCCACCTCCTGCAGCTTCTTCTTGGCGATCTTGCCCCGCACCACGGCGGAGGTCTGCTGGTCGCCCAGATAGATGCCGATGACCCGGATGTTCTCCTTGGCCTCGGGGATCTTCACTTTTTCAAACAGGTTCACTCGCTGAGCCGTGGCGCGCAGCTCACGCTCCAGCAGCTCTACCTGACGGCGCAGGGTCTTTTCCAGCGCGTCCAGCCGGGCGATCTCCCGCAGGCGCACCGCCGCGGTGTCCACCCACAGGGGGTAGTCCGCCACGTCGTACCGGATATCCTCGAAGCTCAGCTCCTGAAACACCGGCACGGTGACGCCGGCGATGTTCTGCTCTCCGCACACCACATGCCTGGGGCGGATCAGGGCGTCCAGCCGCTTTTCCGCCGGGAAACTGTCGTTTTCCGCAAAGACGGCCACCCAGTCGTCCAGACCGGCCACAGCGGCCTGACGCTGCCGCGCCACCCGCTCCAGCTGGGCGGTGACCTGCATCACCACGGCCTGCAGCTGCTGCTTTTTCAATTGCAGCGTGGGCAGATACCGCTGGAACTGCTTCAGGCGATCCTTCTGCACCTTTAATTCATTTTTCGTCAGTTTGACAGCCATAGGCGCCCCCCTTACTCCGCGGTGGCGGGCTTGGGCCATCTCTCCTGAATGAGACTGGTTTTCAGGCCCGTCTCGTTGGGCTCGAAGCACTCGGCCAGGATCTCCCAGCCCAGATCCAGCGCCTCCTCTAAGGGAATGTTCACGCTCAGATCCATCAGCTTCGTCTCAAAGAGATGGCCGTATTTCAGCAGCTTTTCGTCCCACTCGGACATCATGAAGCCCATAGACTTCTTTTCCAGACTCTCCTTATAGGCGCTGTACAGGCGGATCATGCCGTCCATCAGCGCCCGGTGGTCGCTTCTGGTCTTGCCGTTGACGTTCTGCTTCAGACGGGACAGGGAGCCGAAGGGCTCGATGTGGCCGTTTTTCAGGTAGTACTGGCCCTCGGTGATATAGCCGGTGTTGTCGGGCACAGGGTGGGTCACGTCGTCGCCGGGCATGGTGGTCACGCCCAGAATGGTGATGGAGCCTGCGTCGCCGAAGTCCACGGCCTTTTCATAGCGGGCCGCCAGACAGCTGTACAGGTCGCCGGGGTAACCGCGGTTGGAGGGCACCTGCTCCATGGTGATGGCCATTTCCTTCTGGGCGTCGGCGTAGTTGGTCATATCCGTCAGCAGCACCAGCACCCGCTTTCCGGCCAGCGCGAACTGCTCCGCCACGGCCAGCGCCATATCCGGCACCAGCGTGCACTCCACAGTGGGGTCGGAGGCGGTGTGAATGAACATCACCGTGCGGCCCATGGCGCCGCTCTTTTCCAGCGTGTCCCGGAAGAACAGATAGTCGTCGTATTTCAGTCCCATGCCGCCCAGCACGATCACGTCCACCTGCGCCTGCATGGCGATGCGGGACAGCAGCTGGTTATAGGGCTCGCCGGACACGGAGAAGATAGGCAGCTTCTGGCTCTCCACCAGCGTGTTGAACACGTCGATCATGGGGATGCCGGTGCGGATCATCTTGTTGGGTACGATACGCTTGGCCGGGTTCACGGAGGGGCCGCCGATGGGAATCATGTTCTCCGTCAGGGCCGGGCCGTTGTCACGGGGCACACCCGCGCCGTCGAAGATGCGGCCCAGCAGGTGGTCGGAGAAGGACACCATCATAGGGCGGCCCAGAAAACGGACAGGATCCGTGGTGCTGACGCCCTGGGTTCCGCTGAACACCTGTAGGGTCACCAGATCCTTGTCCAGCTTGATGACGTTGGCATAGCTGTCGCCCACCAGCGCCAGGTCGCCGTTGCGGACGCCGGAGGCCCGGACAGTCACCACGTTGCCCACAATGGATTCAATTTTCGTATAAACTTTCTGCATCATGACTCACCTCTCAAAGCGCTGCCTTGCTCAGATAAAAGTCCTTGAGCCGTTTTTCCTGCGCCTCGAACTCCGGCGTCCGGAACTCGGTATTGTGCCAGTCCAGGAACTCCTGACGGAGCTGGTTGAAGAAGGCGCGGATCTCTTTCTTGTTGTCGAGCCTGAAATCGCGCTTCAGCACATCGTACAGTACGTCGAACTCGTAGCGCTGGCGGTCGGGGCCGCAGGCGGCGTCGATGGGGTCGAAGGAGTTCTGCTGGAGATACACCGCGTCCAGCAGCTCGCCCTTCTGATAGACGGTATAGTCCGCGTCGGAGGTGCCCTCCTCGCCGATGACCTTCATCATCTGGTTGATCTCGTTGCTGCGCTTGAGGATGGCGCGAGCCTGCTCCACCCGCTCTCTGTCCACCACGCCCTGATACTTGCTCCAGGAGTCGATGGGGTGGATGGCGGGGTACTTTCGGGCGTCGGAGCGCTCGCGGGACAGACCGTGGAATGCGCCCACCACCTTCAGCGTGGCCTGTGTCACAGGCTCCTCGAAGTTGCCGCCTGCGGGGGATACGGTGCCGCCGATGGTAACGGAGGCCACCTTGCCGCTCTTCAGCCGCACCTTACCGGCCCGCTCATAGAACGAGGCGATAACGGATTCCAGATAGGCGGGGAACGCCTCCTCGCCGGGGATCTCTTCCAGACGGCCGCTCATTTCACGCATAGCCTGTGCCCAGCGGCTGGTGGAGTCCGCCAGCAGCAGCACGTCCAGCCCCATCTGGCGGTAATACTCCGCCATGGTGACGGCGGTGTACACCGACGCCTCACGGGCGGCCACAGGCATGGAGGAGGTGTTGCAGATGATGATAGTGCGCTCCATCAGGGAACGGCCGGTACGGGGGTCGGTCAGCTCCGGGAACTCCGTCAGCACCTCCACCACCTCGCCGGCACGCTCGCCGCAGGCCGCCACGATCACCACGTCCACGTCGGCGTTCTTGGCCTCCATGTGCTGCAGGACTGTCTTACCCGCGCCGAAGGGGCCGGGCACGCAGAAGGTGCCGCCCTTTGCCACCGGCAGGAACGTATCCACGCAGCGCAGCTGCGTTACCAGCGTCTCATCGGGCCGCAGGCGCTCCTCATAGCAGCGGATGGGCTGCTTCACCGGCCAGGAGAACACCATGGTCAGTTCCTTCTCCTCGCCCTGCTCATTCTCCAGCACCGCCACGGTGTCCCGGACGTTATACACGCCCTTTTCCCGGACGGACTTTACCTTCCACTCGTTCTTCAAGCCAAAAGGCACCATGATAAGATGGGTGAACAGCCCCTCCGGCACACTGCCTATCGCGTCGCCGGCGGTGACGGTATCACCGGGCTTCACATCAAAAACACCGGAAACTTTGTAAAAATTCTTACAGATGCGATGCGTAGTGACCCGCGTTTTGCTTCTCAAATGTCCGCTGAATACGCAGAAATGGTAGCGGATGCCGCCCATCTGCATGACATCGGAAAAATATCCATTCCGGATTCAATTTTACAGAAAAAGGGAAAATTGACCGAGGAAGAATTTACCATCATGAAATCCCATCCGACGGAAGGTGCTCGTATCCTCGAAGAAACGATAAAAGGCGTGGAAAGTGATGAATATTTCCAAATCGCCCACGATATGGCTTTGTACCACCACGAAAAATACGATGGAAGTGGCTATCCAAGCGGTCTGTCCGGAAATGACATTCCTCTCTCCGCGCGAATTATGGCTGTCGCTGACGTGTACGATGCCCTTCGTTCAAGCCGACATTATAAAGAAGGTTTTTCTCAGGAAAAATCGATGGCAATCATCGAAGAAAGCCGCGGTTCGCACTTTGATCCCGACATCGCAGAAATCTTCCTTTCGCACATCGATGAGATTGAAGCCGTATTTGAAGTTCGATAAATTGATTCCGCAAAAAAGGACAAGCCCATTGACTTGTCCTTTTTCTATATATTTCTTATCTTCTTTTTAGTACAAATCTCCAAGGAAACTGGATACTCCACCAAACGCACTACCGATTGCATCTGAGATAAGTGATTTTGCCACACCTTCCATAATGAATACAAGGGCGATCAATACGATTGTCATAGCGATCGGAATTACAAACATCACTTTGCTCTCCGGCAAATTGCTCGCAAAACGCATCGCTGCATACATATAGAACATCGCGAAAAATTCGCAGATGATAAACAATCCGATTCCAATTCCCACATTGGCCAATCCAATCAAAAGACCAAGTACCATAAATGGAATCAAGATGACACTACGGATAGCAACGACACAAAGCAATGTTTTTGCATCGGTCTTCCCTTGGAACATAATTGTCAAAAGGAAAATTACGCCATATAATACCGCAGAAAGAAGAAGTGAGAAACCAAATGTCTCAAAAAAATATGGGCCGTCTTGCGCAGGATATGAAG